>OLSE01000586.1_pt1 | contig 41793 bp, 41 predicted proteins | sample 1673191 | NCBI WGS metagenome assembly OLSE01 (sample SAMEA3136764, study PRJEB25190) | human gut metagenome | biome: human gut; feature: human-associated habitat; material: faeces | place: Austria | collected 2013
CTTTGGTTGCGGGGGCAGGATTTGAACCTACGACCTTCGGGTTATGAGCCCGACGAGCTACCGAACTGCTCCACCCCGCGATATATTCACTTCTCAAGTGCTCAATCATTATACAACAGCTAAACGAAAAAAGCAAGTGTTTTTTTAAAAAAATTTAAAAATTCGTAAAGTGCTGTATTTTGTATGAAAGCGCGGCAAAGGAGGTCGAACACATGGACGATTTATAAGGCTTTGCCTATGTGCGAGATGTTAAAAATAACCCGGTGTTACCGGGAGCCCATAGGGGGTGAGGGAAACCACATGAACGGTCAGGAAATTTATTTCTCTTTCGCCAGCATCTCCGAGAGACGCTTTTTCACGGTCGTGTACTTCTTTTCGGGGATGGGCAAAGTGGTGCCGTTTATAAGCGTCAAATGAAAGCGGGTGATTTCCGCCACGCGGTCGGGGTTCACAAGGTAGCTTTCGTGGCAGCGCAGAAACAGTCCCGGGTAGCGCTTATCGATTGCCGTCAGTCGCTCGGTCGATTCCCGTATGTCGCTTTGTGTGTGAATATAGGTGTGCATGCCGCTTGTTTCTAAGTAATCGATATACGCGGGGCGCAGGTACAGCATGGCCTTGTTCGCGCCCTTTAAAACGATGCGCGGCGCGCGGTCCTCGCCGGAAAGCACCGCCACGCGCACACGATCTTCTCCATAGTGCACGGGGTAGATCACATCGCGGTCATCGTAATCGAGTGCATTGGAAACGTGACACACGCGGATGAACGGCTGCCCGCCTTCCACCACCCACGAAAGCTGAACGCGCTGCTTTACACGCTGCATGCTGTTGTCCGGCCAAATGGTGTCTACGTCATAAAACAGCAGCACCTCAAGTACCTTGCTGCTGGGCGTCATGAGCGGAACGGTCACAAGGTCGTGCATCTCAAAGCGCAGGTTGTGGTGCTCTTCGGCAAACGTCTCGATGAGCGTTTCGCGCGTGCGGATGATCTGTGTATTTGCCGGGCCGATCCACAGCACGTCCGGGTGGCAGGCCGCCAGAAACGGCTCGATCTCATTATTGTAATACCGCGTTATAATGTCGGCGGAAAGCTGCAGCAAAGCTTGTGTAGTCATAGTGCACCTCGCAAAAAAACGTCTTATTTGTCGAAAAACAAGTTGTATTTATTAAAGTATATTGCAATACCCTGCTAAAATCAATACAATTTAAAAAGCTATGAGACCTGCAGAAATTTCTATGGGAACGTAAGCGGTTATTCTGATCTCATCTATTCCAATTTGATCAATCTGTCAAGGGCAATACCGCGCACTGTCGAAAGTTTTATGTGCGGTATTGTCCCTTTTTATCGGGAATGCAAGGCGTTTTTCCCTTTACGGAATTGACGAATGTGGCGATTCATATTATACTTGTTTTTATAGATATTTTCCCGAAAAACAAGGAGGAAACGACCCTATGGAATATACCCCCAAGCGTTTTCACTGCCCTGCCTGTGGCTTTGAGCCGGCGGAAAACGTGTCCGAAAAAGAATATGCCCACTGCCCGCGCTGCCTTACCGCCATCCATGAAGCGGACAGCGAGGGCTACGAATGCGGCGGCAAGCTGCAGCCCATTTCCATTTGGGTGAAGCCCGATGACAGCTGGGAGATTTTAGGCCGGTGCAGCCTTTGCGGCGAGATTGCCTCTACGCCCGTTTCGGACGAGGACGACCCCGTTTTGCTGCTTTCCATTGCCGGGCGGCCGCTTTCCATGCCGCCGTTCCCACTGGAAAAAATAGAGGAGCTTACCCGCATGATGGGCGGCGCGGGCGACAAAGGAGGATATGACCGTGAACCGTGAAAATAAGCGCAGAAAATACGAAAAAGGCTACTACAAAAAGCATGCGTGCTTAGACCCGTTCACGTGCAAGGTCTGCGGGCGCGAAATTCTGCCCGAGGGCGCAGGCAGCGACCACCGCAACCATTGCCCGTACTGCCTTTCGAGCGTCCATGTGGATAACGAGCCCGGCGACCGCGCATCCGCGTGCCACGGCGTCATGGAGCCCATCAGCGTGTGGGTGCGCAAAAACGGGGAGTGGGCTGTCATTCACCGCTGCACGATTTGCGGCAAAATGGGCTCTAACCGCATTGCGGCGGACGATAACCCCATGAAGTTGATGGCTTTGGCCTTGCGTCCCTACGGCAGCCCGCGTCTCGACCCAAAGCGCATCAAAAACATGGTGAAAACCATGGAAGACAAAGCATAAGAGGCGATAAACGTGACCATACCCCGAGCTTCACGTTCATGTAAACACGTACCCTGCACGCTTAAAAGGAGCCAATATGTCTCAAAATTACAGCTATTTTGCGCATAAAGAATGCGAGTATTTTCCCTGCCACAAGGGCGCGGACCCGGAAAATTTCAATTGTCTTTTCTGCTACTGCCCGCTTTACGCTTTGGGCCGCAACTGCGGCGGCGCGTTTCAATATAAAGAAAACGGCATCAAGGACTGCACGAACTGCCTTTTTCCGCACCGACGCGAAAACTACCAAAAGGTTATCGCGCGCTACAAGGATATTCTGGGCGTATTAAAACGGCTGGAAGCGGAAAACAGAACCGAAAGCGGGGAGAACGCATGACGCTTACGCAAATTCAATATGTGCTTGCCGTGGCGGAAACGGGCACCATCAGCGCGGCGGCAAAGCGGCTTTTCATCGCGCAGCCCAGCCTCACCGCGTCGATTAAGGAGCTCGAAAACGAATTGCAGGTCACGCTTTTCCGCCGCACGAACAAGGGCGTGATCTTAACGCCGGAGGGCGAGGAATTTCTCGGCTATGCGCGGCAGGTGAACAGCCAATTAGACCTTATGCGTGAGCGGTATTTCGGCGGCGCGCCCGTGCGCAGACGTTTTTGCGTTTCCACGCAGCACTATTCGTTCGCAGTGGAGGCCTTCGTGGCGCTTTTAAAGGAGCACGGCGGCGAAACGTACGATTTTCACCTGCGCGAAACGCAGACGTATGAGATCATCGAGGACGTGGCGCTGCTCAAGAGTGAAGTCGGCGTTTTGTATTTAAACCCGTTCAACGAGACGGTCTTAAAAAAGACGATTAAGGCGCACGGGCTGGGATTTCACCCGCTGTTCAAAGCCGAGCCGCACGTGTTTTTGGGTGCAGAAAATCCCCTTGCAAAGCGAAAAAGCGTCACACTGGAGGACTTAGCGCCTTACCCGCGCCTTTCCTATGAGCAGGGCGACCACAATGCGTTTTATTTTTCCGAGGAAATTCAGAGCACGCTCGAGTGCGCCAAAGACATCCACGTCTGTGACCGCGCAACGCTGTTCAATCTGCTTATCGGTCTGAACGGCTACACCATTTGCAGCGGCGTCATCAACGAGAGTCTAAACGGCAAAAATATCGTCGCCGTGCCGCTCAATCTCGACGATTACATGGAAATCGGCTATCTCACGCGCGAAAACGTGGAGCCGAGCTTGTTTGCGCAATATTATATCGACGCTTTAAAGAAGTTCACAATGCAATAATGCAAACCGAAAGTGGTTTGCCATAGCAAAAAACTATGGCGAACCGCTTTTTTCTTGTATTTTACAAGGCGAAAATTTGCCTGTATACTGTAAGCATAAACTCAAACAGCAGGTGATTAACATGAAAAATATCAAACTTCCGTACCGTTACGATTATGTCGGCAGCTTTCTGCGCCCGGATGATTTGAAGAAGATTCGCGCCAATTATGAAGCCGGCAAAACCACTTACGAAGCACTGAAGGAAGCCGAAGACACCGCCATTCGCGACCTTGTCGCCAAACAGAAGGCGGCGGGTTATAAGCTGCTCACCGACGGCGAATTCCGCCGCAAAACATGGTATCTCGACTTTATGTGGGGGTTTGAGGGCGTCAGCCACTCTGCGCCGAGGGGCGGCATCCCGTTCCACGATGTCCTTGCGGTCGTCGATGACACGTACCTTACGGGCAAATTAAAGCTGACGGGTACGCACCCTTTTGTGGAGCACTTTAAGTTTGTGCAGGCGCTTGAGGACGAAAACACCGTCGCAAAGCAGACCATTCCGTCTCCGGCACAGTTCTACGAGCAGATGATCTTCCCGATGAACGCGGAGACGACGAATAAAATCTACCCGAACCGCGAAGAGCTGCTCGAGGATGTTGCAAAGATCTATCGGGCGTTCATCAAGCAGCTCTACGACGCAGGCTGCCGCAACCTGCAGCTTGATGACTGCTCTTGGGGCGTTTGCGTAGACCCCGCCGCGCCGTTTGTGTTCGGCGTGGAGCCGGAAAAGATGGGCGACATTATGGATCAGCTTTTGAAGGTCAACAACCTCGCGCTTGAGGGCAAACCGGATGATCTCACCGTTGCAACCCACATTTGCCGCGGCAACTACAATTCCTCCTGGGCCAGCCGGGGCGGCTATGAGCCGGTCGCAGAGCGCCTGTTTGCGCATGAAAATGTCGATGCCTATTATCTGGAGTTCGATGACGCGCGTTCCGGCGGTTTTGAGCCGCTGCGCTTCGTCACACCGGGCAAAAAAGTCGTTTTGGGACTGATTACGTCCAAGCGCCCGGAGCTTGAGGATAAAGACGCCGTTATCGCACGTATTCACGAGGCTGCAAAGTATGTGCCGCTCGAGAACCTCTGCCTCAGCCCGCAGTGCGGCTTTGCTTCCTGCGAGGTCGGTAACAAGCTCACGGAAGAGCAGGAATGGGCAAAGCTCGCGCTCGTAAAGGAGATCGCAGAGGAAGTCTGGGGCAAGTGATTTCTATTTAAATACACATCGATCAAACAGGATTTCAAGAACCGCGCAGCGCCGAAAACGCCCTGCGCGGTCTTTTTTTTGAAAAGATGTCCGCCAAAACCGCAAACAAATGTTCTGAATTGACTTGACATTTGCGGCGGAATCCTTATAATAAAAAGTAAGAGGACGACCTGCCGCACCGGGTCGTATTCGTAAAATATCGCTGTATGCCGTCGGCAGAGGAGCTTTTGCTTTTCTGACCGGCGGCTTTTTGATAGCGAAAAGGGGATGGACACGTGAAAAGGAACGCAAACGGAGGTGCAGGCGTATAAACAGGGAAGACAAGTGGGAAGATAACGCGTATTTGTTTTACAAAATGCCTAAAGTGCTTTTTGAAGACCCGGCGTATAAAAAGATTTCGGATGGCGGCAAGCTTTTGTACTGCGTGCTTTTAAACCGCATGGGGCTTTCCAAAAAGAATGAATGGCGCGACGAAAACGGCAAGGTGTATATCTACTATACAAACCGAAAGCTGCGCGAGCTTTTCGGCTGGGGACACGATAAGGTGACGGGACGTTATAAAGAGCTGGAACGCGCCGGGCTCATCCGCCGCCGCAAGGATAAAATCGGCGGGCCGGATTCGATTTATGTGCTGCCGCTGCCCGAGGTGAGCGGGTTTTCCGCACCGGGCGGTTCGGCTTTGCAGCAGTCCCCTTTGCGGGAAATCAGCGCCGACCCGTGCGACGATTTCGCAGCAAGTAAGACTGAATATAAAAAGACAGAGATAAGAGAGAACGATCTATCTGCGGATGGATATGATGCGACTTTCTTTTCTAATCGTATTAAGGGAAATATCGATTACGACATTCTCTCGGAATACAAAGTAGACAAAGCGAAGCTCGATGAGCTCATCCGGCTCATGACGGATGTTTGCTGCGGCACAGCACCCATGGTGCGCATCGGCGGCAGCGAATACCGCAGGCAGGACGTTGCAGAGCGCTTTTTGAGCCTGGATGACGCGCATATCGAGTACGTGATGGATAAGCTGGAAAGCGGCACGGCAAACGTGAAAAACATGCGCGCGTATGCGCTGACCGTGCTTTATAACGCCCCTGCGACGATGGAGCTTGACCTTGAGCGGCAGCTGCGGCATGATTTTGCCTGCAATGCTTAATTTTCATTTTTCAACGCGAAAATGAGAAGCGGGAGAAGGACAGGGGAGAGAATATTCTCTCCCGCGCGGCGCAAAAAACTGCGCATTCTTGCAAAAATTGACACGCATAATGCTCCTTTCATCATGCACAATAAGAACAACAAACGCGAAAAAAGCAGTGCGGCGCAGCGTGAAGCGCCGCCGAAAAAAGGAGAATGAAACATGAACAGCAGCAATAAGACGATGGTACCGGAAGCACAGGACGCGATGAACCGCTTTAAGATGGAAGCCGCAAACGAAGTCGGCGTCAACCTCAAGCAGGGCTATAACGGCGACCTCACCTCCCGCCAGGCGGGCTCCGTCGGCGGCCAGATGGTCAAAAAGATGATCAAGTCCTACGAAGAAAGCATGAAGTAAAAGACATTTAGGCAAATCGGGGACGTCCGGCAGCGGGCGTCCTCTTTTTGCGGTTTTATTCATAGTCTTCAATCAGCTTGCAGGCTTCCGAGAGCGTTTCGGCACGAATGCCGCGGGCGAGCAGGCGGCGGTCTTCCTCCGTAAGGCTGCTAAGCGGCGTTTCAATGCAATAAAGGGGCACATCGTTTCCGTCTTTGAAAACAGCCACGCTGCCGTTATAGGCGCGCACGGTGAAGAATGTTTCGTATTCCTTAAAATTTGCTGAATTTGCGGCGCTCTCCCGGTCGGTTTCTTGACTTGCCGCATCGTTTGGGCTATAATAAACGGAAGAGTCGCTTTCTGCTTTTGCGGGGTCTGCCGCAGCTTCCCGGGCATCGCGTGCGGAAAACACGGAAAGCGTGCACAGCGCGGCGAAAAGGATAAAGATCGCCGCCCATGCGCCGTACCGCTGCCGAGCGGAGCGCACAAGGGACTCAAGACGCATTTTCATGACTATACATCCTTTCTAAGTAGGATTTGCCCTGCGGCTTTAGTATCGCCAAGGTTTGCCAATTTATGCAGACAAAGTGCGCTTTTGCCGCGCAATTTGATTTTTCAGGAGGTCAAACGTGCTGAAAAAAGACATCAATAAGTACAACACGGCGCAGCCGAGCGGAAGACCCATGGGCCGTACAGACGGCGAAACGGCCCGCGCGGCCGGCGGCACGGCACATGCGGTGCTTACCATGTTCGGCAAGCTCCTCAAGACGGTGCTTTGCATCTGCATCATCACCGGCTGCCTTGTGGGCTTGAGCGTGGCGGCCGTCATTTGGAGCTACCACGATGTGGAGATGAACGCAAGCCTTGCTTCCTTTAAACTGAAGGAATCGAGCTTTATGTATGTGACGGATTCCCTGCACATAGACAGCGTGGACAATGCGGAATGGACGCAGCGCCTGCGCTATAACGCCGAAGAGATCCGCACGCGCGTTGATTTCACGCAGATTCCGGACATTATGAAGGAAGCGATGATCTCAATCGAAGATAAGCGCTTTTACGAGCATCACGGCGTAGACTGGAAGCGCACGTTAGGCGCTGTATACGGCATGGCGACCGGCAACGATACCGCCGGCGGCTCCACCATCACGCAGCAGCTTATCAAGAACCTGACGGGTGAAAATCAGGTGAGCGTCATGCGTAAGGTGAAGGAAATCTTCATGGCGCTGAACCTTGAAAAGAAGTATACGAAGGATGAAATTCTCGAAGCATACCTGAACCTTGTCAACTACGGCAACGGCTATTACGGCGTGGAGGCCGCGGCAAAGGGCTACTTCGGCAAGGACATTTGGGACTGCAACATTGCGGAGTGTGCGACCATTGCCGCGACGACGCAAAACCCGGCCGCGCTGTGCGTGTTCTACCACCCGGAGGCGAACCGTAAGCGCCGCGAGCTTGTCATCTCCGAAATGTACGACCAAGGGCGCATCACGCGCGCGGAGTACGACGAGGCGATGGAGCAATCCGCAAACCTGAAGCTGCGCGGCGTGGACTTTGAAATGGACGACGAAGAAGAGGAGACCGATACCCAGAGCGTTTCCACCGAGGTGTGGAACTGGTACGAGGAAGAGGTGTTCAACGACACCGTTGACCTGCTTATGCAGTATGCAAGCCTCGACCGCGACATGGCAATCGACCTCATTTATAACGGCGGTCTCAAGATCTACTCCGCCGAATATGTGCCGATGCAGGAGGCGTTTGAAAGCTACCTGAAAAACAACTGGCAGGAGTTAACGAGCGACAGCGGCATTTGGAGCGGCGTGTGTCTGATGGAATATGACGGCAGAATCCTCTGCGTGAACACGAACCAGGCCAACGATGACAACGAGCTTTTGAAAAAGACCGGCAACCGCGTGCAGAACAACGTTTCGTACTCCACGAACCAGCCGGGTTCTTCCATTAAGCCCATCAGCGTGTATGCGCCGGCGTTGGAGAACAATCTCATCACGTATGGCTCCGTGCTGAAGGATGAGCCGCTGCCGAACTACTTTGATGACGGCAGCGCGGGCCCGAACAACTTTGACGGTACGTTCGCCGGCACGGTGAATGTGGATCAGGCCATTACGGAATCTCTGAACGCCCCGGTGGCACAGCTTATCAACCAGATGTCGCCGCTTGTAAGTTACCAGTTCCTCACGCAGAACCTGCACATCACGTCGCTTTCGGAGGAAGACTCCTACAACGTCGGCGGCGTGGCCATCGGCGGTTTGACAAACGGCATTTCCGTGCGCGAGATGACCGGCGCGTACCAGATCTTCGGCAACGGCGGCAAGTATTACACCCCGTACACCGTGTACCGCATTGAGGATAACGAAGACAACGTGATCTACGATTACCAGCAGAATCACAGCGAGGAGCAGGCAATCTCGTTTGATACGGCGACCATTATGAATAAGCTGCTGCACCTGCCGATCAACGGTACGGACACGGATGCATACCCCACGGCACACATGGTGCGCCGCGACGACCTTGACCAGATCGGCAAGACCGGTACGACCGAAGACAGCAACGACGTGTGGTACATGGGCGGCACAACCGCTTTCGTGTGCGGCATCTGGAACGGCCATGAATATAAGGAAGAGATCAACGATGTAGACAGCGCAAAGAAGATGTATAACGGCATCATCGACTGGATGGAAGCGAACTACTACGACTTCCTCCACAGCGGCAGCTATGTGCTGAGCGACAACGTGGTGCAGCTTTCCTATTGCCGCGACAGCGGCCTGCGCCCCGGCCCGAACTGCGTGCACATTGCAAACGGCTGGTATTCGCAGAACAACATTCCGAGGACGTGTGACGGAGGATCCGACCACATTTCAAGGACGAGCGCCACGGCAACGCCGTTGCCGAGCGTAGAGCCGAGCATGGAGCCGAGCCCGTCCCCGAGCGAGGAGCCTACGGCATCGCCGACGGCGGAGGCCACGCCGACCTTGGCCCCGACCGCAACGCCGGCCCCGACGCCGGAGCCTACCCCGGAACCGACGCCGGAGCCTACCCCGGAACCGCCGGTAGAGCCTACCCCGGAACCGCCGACAGAGCCGGAAACACCGGCGGCGTAAAGCGGTTTGCGGAACGCAGACCATGATAAAAATTTAACGTGTATTATGCAGGACTCACTCATTTTAAGAGTGGGTCCTGTTGCTTTTTGTACGAGATAGATCAAAATAAGAAAAAGGGGGAAAGGAAAGAAATTTGGGTTGAATTTTGCCGAAAAGTGTGCTACACTGTTTATCGACGCAATACAAACGTACTTAGGTGGTGGACAATGGAAAACACATCGTTTCTTTTGATCGACGAATCCGTTCTGCCGGAGGTATACCAGAAGGTCATCCGCGTGAACCAGCTTCTGGAGACCGGCGAAGCCTCGAACACCTCAGAGGCGGTCAAGATGGCGGGCATCTCCCGCAGTGTATATTATAAGTATAAAAACGCCGTTTTTCCGTATACAAAAAAGGAAACGGGTTCCATTATGACGGTGCAGGTCGTGTTAAACGACAAGCCCGGTGTGCTTGTGAACCTTTTGACGGTATTCTATAAGGCGAACGCGAACATTCTGACCATTAACCAGAATATTCCGGTAAAGGGCAAAGCGTTCGTTTCGGTCTCGGCGCGAAGCGAAAACATGAGCATTGAGATTGATGAGCTTTTGAAGCGCCTTTTTGAGGTGCAGGGCGTTATTAAGATTGACAGCATCGTCGGTTAAATCCGCGTGGAAAGGAAAATGGAAATGGCAAACATAGCAGTTCTCGGCCACGGCGTGGTCGGCTCCGGCGTTTTGGAGGTGCTTACCTCTCATGCGGCGAGCATCGCGAAGCGCGCGAAGGAAGAGATTCATGTTAAGTATATTCTGGACTTAAAGGAGTTCCCGGGCCTGCCGTACAGCGACCGCTTTACGAAGGATTTCAACGTCATTTTAAATGACCCCGAGGTGCAAATCGTCGTGGAAGTGATGGGCGGCCTGCACCCGGCGTATGACTTTGTGAAGGCGTGTCTGGAAAACGGCAAGAGCGTTGTGACCTCCAATAAAGAGCTTGTGGCACAAAAGGGCGCGGAGCTCCTTGCAATCGCGCAGGCGAATAACCTCAACTTCCTGTTTGAGGCGAGCGTCGGCGGCGGCATTCCGATCATCCGCCCCATCAGCCAGTGCCTTGCCGCAAACGATGTGACGGAGATTGCCGGTATTTTGAACGGCACGACGAACTTCATTTTGACGAAGATGATCCGCGAGCAGATGAACTTTGAAGACGCTTTGAAGCTTGCACAGCAGCTTGGTTACGCGGAGCGCAACCCGAGCGCCGATGTGGAGGGTCTGGACGCCTGCCGCAAGATCTGCATTTTGGCGTCTTTGGCGTTCGGCACGCACGTGTACCCGGATTCCGTTTACACAGAGGGCATTACGAAGATCACGCTGCAGGACGTCGATTTTGCAGACGTTTGGGGCGGTGTCATTAAGCTCATCGGCTCTGTGAAGAAGCTCGAAAACGGACAGGTGCATATTATGGTTTGCCCGATGTTCGTGCACCGCGGCAGCCAGCTTGCGAGCGTGGACGATGTATTCAACGGCATTATGGTGCGCGGCGACGCGACGGGCGACGTGGTGTTCTACGGCAAAGGCGCGGGCAAGCTGCCCACGGCGAGTGCCGTTGTGGCGGACGTCATCGACTGTGTGAAGCACTTTAAGGCACGCAAGTACCTCTTCTGGGAGGATGCGAAGCCGAACTACGTGGCGGATTTCGGCAGCATGGAAACGTCCGCATTCGTGCGCGTTTCCGCCAAGGACAGCGATACGGCGCTGAACACGGCGGCGGACGTCTTCGGCAAGATCACGCCGCTGCTTGCGAAAAGACCGGTACAGGGCGAAGCGGGCTTTACGGTGGAAAACCTTACGGAGAAGGAACTCAGCGATAAGCTGGCAGCGCTGGAAGCGCGCGGCGTAAAGGTTGAAGGCCGTATTCGCATCTCCGATTATTGATAAAAGCGGAAAGGGGAAAGCTTTATGATCCGAATCGATATTCCGGCAACCAGCGCCAACCTTGGCTCCGGTTTTGACTCGCTCGGCATTGCGCTGACCATGTGCAACCGCGTGTGGATGGAAGAAGCGGACGAGCTGAAGATCACGACGACGGACAAGATCAAAGTGCCGACCGATGAGACGAACCTCATTTACTGGGCGGCGCGGCATTTGTACCAGATCTGCGGCAAAACGCTGCCGGGTCTGCATATCATTCAGGAAAACAACATTCCGATGGCGCGTGGCCTCGGCAGTTCTTCGGCGTGCATCGTGGCCGGTATTTTGGGCGCGAACCGCATGCTTGGCTCGCCGATGTCGCAGAGCGACCTCATTAACCTTGCGGCGCAGATTGAAGGGCACCCGGATAACACGAGCCCGGCAATCTCCGGCGGCCTTGTCGCTTCTGCCATGGAGGGCAAGCGCGTGTACAGCGTTTCCGTGCCGGTTTCCGGCAAGATCAGCTTTGCGGTGATGATCCCGCCGTTCGAGCTCAAAACGGAGAAAGCCCGCGGCGTGCTGCCGACGGAGTATTCCCGCGAAGACACGGTGTTTAACCTTTCGCGCTCCGCTTTAATGACGGCATCGCTGTTCTCCGGCGATCTGCAGAACCTGCGCGTGGCGGTGCAGGACAGGATCCATCAGCCGTATCGCTCGGGTCTCATCGAAAACTACGACCAGGTGTTCCGCATGAGCTACGAGCTTGGCTCGCTCGGCACGTATGTGAGCGGCGCAGGCCCGACCATCATCTCCATGATCCCCACAGAGGGCGCGGAGGAGTTTATGAGCGCGTGCGATTCACATTTACAGGACCGCGGCATCAACGGCTGGCGTGTGGAGCTTCTGCATACCGACCCGCAGGGCGCGCGCATCATCATTGAATAACGAGAATTATCCCACAGGGGTTATGGAAAGGGAAGTGTTTCTATGGCATTGATCGTTCAGAAGTTCGGCGGTTCCTCCGTTAAGGACGCCGAGCATTTGAGAAATGTCGCCGATATCGTGACCTGCACATATAAGAACGGCAACGACGTGGTCGTTGTGGTTTCTGCGCAGGGCGATACAACGGACGACCTCATTGATAAAGCAAAAGAGATCAACCGAAACCCGTCTAAGCGCGAAATGGACCAGCTTTTGACGGCGGGCGAGCAGATCTCTGCTTCGCTGCTTGCTATGACGATTGAAGATTTGGGCTACCCGGTGGTCTCTTTGCTCGGCTGGCAGGCGGGCTTTTCCACCTCTACGGCTTACGGCAGCGCGCGCATTAAGCGTGTGAATCCGGAACGTATTAAGGCGGAGCTTTCAAAGCGCAACATCGTTGTTGTAACGGGCTTTCAGGGCGTCAACAAGTATGACGACATGACGACGCTGGGCCGCGGCGGCAGCGATACGAGCGCGGTGGCCATTGCGGCTTCCATGCACGCCGACCTGTGCCAGATCTATACGGATGTGGACGGCGTTTACACGGCAGACCCGCGCAAAATTCCGGCGGCGAGGAAGCTCGACGTCATCTCCTACGACGAGATGCTGGAGCTTGCGACGCTGGGCGCGCAGGTGCTGAATAACCGCTCGGTTGAAATGGCTAAAAAATATCATATTGAATTAGAGGTTCTTTCCAGCCTGACACGGGCTAAGGGAACGATCGTTAAGGAGGCTACCAACGTGGAAAAAATGCTCATCAGCGGTGTTGCAAAGGACGAAAACGTCGCCAGAATCTCTGTCATCGGCGTGCCGGATAAGCCGGGCCTTGCGTTCCGCATTTTCTCTAAGCTTGCACAGAAGAACGTAAACGTCGATATTATTTTGCAGTCCATCGGCAGAAACGGCACGAAGGACATCAGCTTCACCGTGGAAAAGGACAAGATGGACGCAACCATCGAGCTCATGCAGTCTTACGTAGAGACCATCGGCGCGAGCAGCGTTGTGTTTGACGACGACGTGGCAAAGGTCTCCATTGTCGGCGCGGGCATGGAGTCTCACCCGGGCGTTGCTTCCGATATGTTCGAGGCGCTGTTTGAGGCGAACGTGAACATTCAGATGATCTCGACGAGCGAGATTAAAATTTCCGTGCTCATCAAGAAGGAAGACGCGAACAAGGCGGTTGCCGCCATCCACGCGAAGTTCTTTGAGCAGATCGGGCAATGAGACCATAACGTGTAAAGCCCGCACACAATCTGCTTGCATCTTTTTCGCCATTCCGACCATAAATCCCTTGACAGGCGCCAGCCTGCCTGCGGGCTTTCTGTGCGAACTGGCAAAAAATCTGGCTGCGCATCTTGCGCACTTTCTTTACGCATTACGGTCTCTAGCTGAAGTATGTGTAAGACGAAAAAAGTGAAATTGTAGGGAAATGAATTTGAAGTCACCCCTTGGCGCATACTAAGCGCCGGGGGTGATTTTATGTTTCCGAACGGTTTTGGCATGAACGGCTACTGGGGGCCGGAAAACTACGTTTTGGGCGCGGCGCTTTTCGACTGGCACAAGGATTTCGACGACCTGCCCGAGGAAGTGAAGGAATACCTCACACAGCACGAGTACGAAATTCACAGCGAAAATGACGTGGACCGCTTAGTCCGCACGTATAACCAGAAAAGGTAAAAAGAAAAGAGAAAGCGTGCGCCGGGGCAAGCTCGGTACACGTTTTCTCTTTTTCTATACGCATTATTTGATTTTAGAGGTTTGCTTTTACAAATTGAGCACGAGCTCGATTTCATCGTCATACTTTGCACCTGTGGGCGCAAAGCCGAGGGAGGTATAGAGGTGCAGAGCGGGGGCATTTTCCGTATTGCAGGTGAGCGCGATGCGGTTCGAGGTGCCGAACGGCTTTGCTTTGATGTACTCGAGCACCTTTTGCATAGCGGCTTTGCCGTAGCCCTTGTCCTGCTGTGCTTCGTCGATCATCATGTGCCAGATGTCGTATTCCGGGATGTCGTAATCATAAATGACCATGACATAGCCGACCATGATGTCCCCGTGATAAATGCCGAAGGGCTGGCACTGATCGCGGTAGACATACGCCTGCGCCAAGCTGCGGACGGGGTGAGAGACGAACGATTCCTGCTCTTTTTTGAGCTTTAAATTGAACGCGTCGAGAAAATTCTCCTCTGTGATTGACTGAAGTGTAATGTTCATAAAATCTCCTTTTTTGCCGCTTATGCGAAAGCGGTGTTACACAAGCTCGGTCGCGGTGTGACCGGTCCTGGCGAAATCGCACAGACCTTCTATGCCGCAGAACACCATACTCTGCACGGCGGCGTCGGTGTAAAACGCCATGTGCTGCGTCATGATGACGTTCGGGAACTGGCGCAGGTAGGCCATATCGCGGTTCGAGAGGATGTCGTCGCGGCGGTTCTCGTGGTAGATGCCGTCTTCTTTATCGAAAACGTCCAGCGCGAGCGCGCCGATCTTCTGCGTTTCAATGCCGCGGATCATATCCGGAATATTCATCAGCTCGCCGCGGGCGCAGTTGATGATGGTGACGCCGTCCTTCATTCTGGCGATGGTCTCGGCGTTCACAAAGTGGCGGGTGCTCTCTAAAAGCGGCATGTGCAGCGAGATGATGTCGCACGCTTTGTAGAGCGTTTCGTTATCCACATAGGTGCAAAGTCCCTTGAGCGACGGGTTTTCGCGGATGTCGCTTGCTAAAATGCGGCAGCCGAAGCCGCTCAAATTTTTGATGACCGCCGCGCCGATTTTGCCGGTGCCGAGAATGCCGACGGTGAGGTTGCGCAGCTCGCGGCCCTGAAGACCCGCAAGGGAGTAGTCGTTGACCTGTGCGCGCCACAGGGCGGGCTTATACTTGCGCAGGCTAAGAAGCATGAGCATGACGGTGTAATCTGCCACGCCGTTCGGCGCGTAGTTGGAGTTGCACACCTTGAGGCCGAGCTCCTTTGCGGCGGTGAGGTCGATGTGGTCGGCGCCGATGGTGCGCGTGGAGATGTATTTTACGCCGCGCTCCCGGACGGCGGTGAGCAGGGCGCGGTCAAAACGTGTGCGGCCGAGTGTTGTGACGCCCTCGGCCCCGTTTACCGTATCGATGTTTTCGAGCGTCAGGTTATCCTCTGTTTCGGTGAGCTCCACGCCGAGCTTTTCGGCGATGAAGGCAAAGTCTTTTTGTTCGTCCCGGCGGACTTCATAAGCGGCAATTTTCATTTTTATATTCCTCTTTTCGGTAATGCGCAAGCGGGTTACAACGTCTGCTTTTGCGCGTTGAAGTGCTTACACCACAGCGCTTTAGCGTAAATTTTCGCGTGTTAGTGTGTTACTATGTGATTATTATATATGCTGCGGTTTTTCACGTCAAGAGGGGAAAATGTTTAGAATACAGGTTGTATCTGTGCGGATTTTGTGCTAAAATGACTGTGAAATGGAACGAATGAAATCAGGTGCTGTATATGACGGACTGGGAAATGAAAGTGCATAATTTTATGTGCCTCAATAAATTCGTGAAAAAGGGCGAGATCGTATTTACGGGCTCCTCGCTGTGCGAGCTGTTCCCGATCAACGAGATGCTGCAAAACGTGGAGCCGCGCATCCGCGTGTACAACCGCGGCATCGGCGGCGACGTGACGGACGGACTTTTGGAGCGCATGGATGAATCGATTTTTGACCTCGAGCCGAAAAAGGTGTTCATCAACATCGGCACAAATGACATCAGCCGCCCGGAATATAAGCGCGAGCGCCTGATGAGCCGGTACAGAAAAATTTTGATGCAAATTCAGGCGCGTCTGCCCGAGACGAAAATTTACGTGATGAGCTATTACCCCGTGAACCGCGAGCTGCCCGGCGCAGACCCGGAAGCGGTGAAGGCGCAGTTCGGCGCACGCACGAATGCGGAGCTGAAAGAAGTGAACGCCGAAGTGGAAAAAATGGCAGAGGAGCTCGGCTGCACATACATCAATGTGTTCGACTGTCTGCTGGATGAAAAGGGCAATTTGAAAGCGGAATACACCATTGAGGGTATGCACATGTACGCAAACGGCTACGCAGTGGTACTCGAAAAGCTGATGTCGTATCTGCTGGAGGAATGAACCCTTTAGAGGAGGTTATTTTGTATGATCAACGGTATTGAAAAGAAGAACATTTCCGTAAAAGAACTGAAAAAAGACGGGCGGTACTTAAACGCCGCGCTGTACACGCCGAAGACGGAGCCCGGCAAAACGTACCCGCTGGTTCTGTTTTTGCACGGCGCGGGCGAGCGCGGGGACGATTTAAATTTGGTGCTCGATTTCACGCCGGGCGCGGACACATTTATGACGGACGCGTGGCAGGCGGAGCACCCGTGCTTTGTCCTCGCGCCGCAGTGCCCGGAAAACCAGTGCTGGGTGCCGTATGTTGATTTACTGGCGCAATCGCTGCTCGAGATGGCGGCGCAGTACCCGGTGGACATCTGCCGCTTGTACGTGACGGGTGTTTCCATGGGCGGCGCGGGCACGTGGGAGCTGCTCACGCGCTACCCGCATAAGATCGCGGCGGCCATGCCGATTTGCGGCTATGCGGAGCCGTTTAAGCTGCGCGCGGCAAAAGATGTGCCTGTGTGGGCGTTCCATGCCGAAGACGACCCCGTGGTGCCGGTGACGGGCTATTACCACTCGCCGCACGGCGCGGTGGGTGTGGGCTCGCGTATGGCGATGTCCTCGCTGCGCTCCTCCGGCAACCGTGACGCGCACTACACGGAGTATCCCGCGGGCGAAATGGAAAACGTGTACCACACGCACCCGCACGGTTCTTGGACGGCGGCGTACCAAAACAAAGAAGCGCTGGAGTGGATGTTCGGCAAAACGCGCTTTGACCGCTATGAAATCGAGTTTATCTGCCCGGGCGTGTTCTATATGGAGGACTACAACAACGACTCCATGTACCTTGTGGAGGGCAAAGAAAAGGCGCTGCTTATCGATACCGGCCTTGGCGGCGGCAACGTGAGGAAAATGGCGGAGAGCCTGACATCACTGCCCGTGGAGCTTGCCGTAACGCACGCGCATATTGACCATCTCCTGAGCGGCGATGTGTTCGAAAAATACTACATGAGCAAAAAAGACGTGCCGCTGCTGCCGCGTTTAAACGACGGTACGGGCAAGAATTTTACGGAAAAGGACGTTATCGACATCAAAGACGGCGACGTCATCGACCTTGGCGGCGGTGTGAAAATTGAAGTTGCCGAGGTGGAGGGGCACACGCCGGGCAGCGTCGTGTTCATCGACCGCGCGCATAAGTGCATGTTTACCGGAGACGCATTCGGCCTTTGGATGCAGGTGCCGCTTGCACGACCGATTTCGGAGTATAAAGCCGCGGTGCTGCGTCTGAAAGAAAAATTGCAGAAACCCGGCTATACGGAGCTTGCGTTCCTCGGCGGCCACAGGCGGCAGGAGGGCGGCGAGGATCCGCAGGACAAATATGTGCCGAACAGCTATGAGAAGATTGACGACATGCTGACGCTGTGCGACCTCATTTTGGAAAAGAAAATCGAAGCGAAGCCGTTCCCGATGAATTTCGGCGAGCCGGCATTTATCTCCACCTATAAAACCGCGTATATGGTGTTTATGGAATCGGTAAGAAAATAAAAGAATAGACAAAACCGCGCCCTCGGGAGTTTTCCGGGAGCGCGGCTTTGCTTATAAAAAATCCGCACGGTCTGAGCGTTTAACAGGGGCCGGTGCGGATTTACTCGTAATTGGATGGATTGGTTTAAAACCGGATCATTGCAAATATGGATGCGCCGACGACGGTTAAAAGGCCGCACACGGCGATGGAGAGACCGCTCATGGCTTCTTCAATCTCGCCGAACTCACGCGCACGGGAGGTGCCCATGGCGTGCGCACCGGTGCCGCAGGACACGCCGATGGCGACCGGGTGCTTGATGCGGAACAGCTTGAAGATGGCGGCCGCCGCGACGTTGCCGAAGAGACCCGTCACAATGATGGACGCGACGGTGACGGACACCATGCCGCCGAGCTCTTCCGAAAGACCCATGCCGATGGCGGTGGTGATGGACTTCGGCAGCAGTGTGACGTACTGGGTGTGGTCAAGCCCGAATGCCATGCTCAAAACAAGTACGCCGCCGAGGCACGCGAACATGCCGGCCAAAATGCCGCCGATGATGGCGATCGGGTACTTTTTGAGGTACACGAGCTTTTCATACAACGGGATGGCAAGGCAGACGGTGGTGGGCGTGAGCATGTTCTGGAAGAAAATGGCACCCGTGCCGTCGTATGTGCCGTCGGCTTTCGGTTTGCCATACAGGTAGACGTTGTAATCAATGCCGCTGACGAGCATGAAGATGATGAGAATCACACAGGAGACGAGCAGCGGGTTCAAAATGGACGACTTAAAGCGCTTTTGAATGGCGCAGGCGAGCACATAGACAACGCCGGTGATGAAGATGCCGAAAAACGAGGTATTCGACGCAATATCATTTAACATCGGTTTGTTCCTCCTTTTCGCATGCTTCAAGCGCTTCTGCGCGCTCTTCCTTTTCTTCTTTGGTCTGTAAACGGATGAGTCCCTGTGTGGTCAGGCCGGAGACCGCCATGGTGAGGACGGTAGTCGCGATGGAGATGACAACGATGGGGATGAGAATGTCTTTGTAGCTGTCATAGCTCGCAATGAGACCGACAGTGGGACCGACGAACATGACGGGCATGAGGGTGATGAGCCAATCGGCCGTGGTTTTTACGTGGTCAAGCTTTACGATATGCGTGACGAGCAGGAGCAGCATGAGCAAAAGACCGTAGATGCTGCTCGGCACGGGCAGGGGAATGAGGTAGTGCAGCAGTTCACCGATAAACGAGACCGTTGCAATCAGGGAAATTTCGGAAAAGTGCTTCACGCGGTGACGGCCTCCTTTGCTTTTTTCTTTTCGGAAACAGGCTCGGCCTCTTCAGGCAGCGGCTTTGCGGCGAACATGCTGGCAACGATAGGCCCGATGATCTGGTGGACGACCGTTGCGATGACGCAGGGCAGGATGGCCATGGTATCCGGGAACGCGGTCTTTGCGAGCGTGCAGGAAAGGCCGGAGTTCTGCAGACCAACCTCAAGCGACAGCGTGCGGACCTTTTTTTCGTTGAAGCGGAACACCTTGGCGGTGACGTAGCCCGCGAGCAGGCCGAGCACATGGTGCAGCGCAACGGCGAGCACGGTAACAAGCACGACGGTGACGCCGTGGGTTGTGAACTGGTCTCGGTTTGGGCCGACGCACAGACCTTCCACGAGGATGATGCAGGCGGTGGAAGCCTTGACAAGGAAATCTTTAAGGCCGTTTACGCGGTCGCCGAGCGCGGTGTGTACGGCGATACCGAGGAGGATCGGCAGCAGGACGACAAGCACGATGCTGATGAACATGTTCCAGAAGTTGACGTCAATCCACTGGCCGGCGAGCATGAGCGTGAGGGACGGGGTGAGCACCGGCGCAAGCAATGTGGTGCACATGGTGATGGTGATGGAAAGCGCCACGTCACCCTTTGCAAGGAACGTCATGACGTTTGACGCGGTGCCGCCGGGCACGCAGCCGAGCAGAACGAGGCCGACGGCAATCTGTGCGCGGACGGTGGGGTCACCCACACCCGTGAGGGACAGCAGCGATGCGACAAGCCAGCCGAAGCCTGCCATGAAGACGTACTGGCTGCAAATGCCGATAAGCACATCGGTCGGCTTTTTGAAGATGTACTTGAAGTCGTCGGCTTTAAGCGTCATGCCCATGCCGAACATGATGACGCACAGGAGCATGTTGACAAAGCCGAAGCTCGGGAAGTTTTCTTTCAGAAACGGGATGCCGGAAAGGTCAATCGAGATGTTCTGGCCCATCCACACAAACGGCTGCGGAACAAGCAGGGAGAAGACGACCATGGGGACCGTCAGACACAGGAGCACATTTTTGGAGAAGAAAGTTTTGAATTTCTGTAATGCGGACATAGGAAATTACCCCTTTTTGAGCGTAAAACAGGCGGCAGAGACGAACTCGTGCCGCCCTGTTTCGTTTTTTCTTACCTTTTATAGGATCCTTAAATCATTTCTTTGCGGCTTTGAAAGCACGACCCTTGGCGTTTTCACGGCGCATGGACTCGAGGAAGTTCTCACGCATAACGCCCTGCGGCATGTGCGCCCACTCGGTCGTTTGCATGAATTTATCCGCCATTTTGTCGAACTCGGATTCCTGAATTTCCACGTCGTCGAAGCAGACCGGCAGGCCGATGGAATCGTTGAACTGCATCAGGCGGTCTTCTTCCTCGAACTGGCCGGCATGCTCTAAGAGGCACAGCACGCCGAGCGAAACGACCTCGCCGTGCAGGTGATGGTGGCCGTGCTCTGTGACGGTGGAGCCGTAGTAGACGCAGTGGGCGAGCGTGGAGTTGTAATAATAATCATTTACGGTGGTCATCATGTTGGAGACGATGCCGGTGGAAACGATGATATCCAGCGTGACCTGGTCGAGCGCGAAGGATGCCGTTTTGTTGCGGATGGAAGCGAGCGCCTCTTTGCCGTACTGCACGAGCGGATCGGTGCAGACGCGGCTGACCTGACGGCCCATGAGCGGGGTGTGGGCGAGCGTGTCGTCTTTCGATGAGAAGATGGCTTCACACTCCTTGCTCAGCGCGTCGCCGATGCCGGCCCAAAGGAGCTGCTCCGGGGAATCTGCAATGACGGCGGAGTTGATGAAGCAGTGGTTTGTGAGCTTCGGGTAATAATACTCGCGGAAGGAGCCGTCTGTATTATAGATCACGGAGATGGCGGTGACGGAAGCGCAGTTCGACGCAACGGTCGGGAAGGTAAAGAGCGGCTTATCAAGCTTATCGGCGACATACTTGCCGGTATCGCAGGCGCGGCCGCCGCCCATGGCAAAGATCATATCGGCTTTCTGCACGAGCGGGTTTGCGATAAGCGCATCGCCGTTTTCGTAGGTGGAATCGCCGCCGTAGGGGAGGAAGCCCAAAAGCTCGACGTCGGAGCCTTCTACGCCTTTAAGCAGCGCCGGCTTTGCTTTTTCCATAGCGGTCTCGCCGCCGAGGACAACAGCCGTTTTGCCGAAGAAGCGCGTGACATACGGCACTTCGTTGTAGCAATCCGGGCCGATGGAATAGCTCGGCAGATGTACGCTGTAATTGACATTGTAGTTTTCCATGATAAACGCTCCTTTGGATCTCCTTTTGAGATCGCTTAAATAAATTGAAATAAGAAAATGAAATAAAAAACGCTTTACTGGAAGTTAGGCTTTCTTTGCGGGGATACTTTAGAGAAGAAAAAAGTCCTGAAAGTCTCTTTAAGACCTTCAGGACGTGTAAATCACGCGGTACCACCTGAATTCAGGGCGTTTGCCCTGCACTTAACGGAATCCAGCAATTCCTTCTTCTGTAACGGGAAGAACCCGTCAGCCTCTACTCGTTCTCTTTGGAAGCTGCTGCTCCGGAGGGATGATCACACGGGGTTGCCTGCGGCGCTTTCACCACCCGCCGCTCGCTTTGAGGAAGATGCCGTGCGCTTGTCTCCATCAACACTTTGTGCCTATTATTCTATACGTCTTCCGGCAAAAAAACAAGCATCATAATTTGAAAGATGTTTAAACTGAAAATGCATTTATTTGTGGATTTCATCAAAAAGCACTTTGAATTTACAAGTTGCATCGCTGCTTCCTGCTTATTTGGGGTAGCAGGTATGCAAATTTTCTGCCGCGGCACGGTTTATGCCAAAGGGGCAAAAGGCGACATTTTCATGTACAATAACACAGTTTGGCCCCGAACAGACGCGTTATGCGGCTTTGAACCGAAAAAATTGCGCAGTCTGCACAAAGGCGTTTGCTGCAACTAACTTTGTGTTTGACTAAACGCCGAAAATGGGACTGAGCGCGTCTTTTTGGAGCAAAAAGTGTTGACAAATTTTGAATGGGGCGGTATGATTAGTGACGGTTAGAGCAATCTAACCTATTTTACAGCATTTGGGTTAGCAAAAACTAATTTGTGTAGCCTAACCGTGCCGTTTCGGTGCGGAGAATTTTCAGGAAAGAGGGAAAAACTGTGATGCCGTTGTCATTTGCCAGTGAGGGCGAAGAAAACATCATCAAGCAGGTAGGCGGAAAAGCGGAAGTCCGTGCTCACCTCGAAAACCTCGGCTTTGTAGCCGGCGCCGCCGTGAAGGTCATCACCTCCATGGGCGGAAATATCATTGTTAACATTAAGGACTCTCGTGTGGCAATCAGCCGCGAGATGGCCGCTAAGATCATGATATAAGGAGGAAGAACCAATGAAGACACTGAAAGAAGTCAAGATCGGCGAGACCTGCAAGGTTGTTCGTCTGCATGGCGAGGGTGCCGTAAAGCGCCGCATCATGGACATGGGCATCACGAAGGGCGTGGACGTTTTCGTCCGCAAGGTTGCGCCGCTCGGCGACCCGGTGGAAGTAACGGTTCGCGGCTATGAGCTTTCCCTGCGCAAAGCGGATGCCGAGATGATCGAGGTCGAGTAAGGCACCACCAAACAGGGCACGCCTGACGGCTTGGTACTCGATCTGCTTGCATATTTTCCGCCATGCCGGACGTAAATCCCTTGACAGGCGTCAGCCTGCCTGCGGGCTTTCCGTACAGCCTGACGAAAAATCTGACGGCGCATCTCGAGCACCATCCCCGTTTGCTGCTGCCTTTGTCAGTTTAATGTGTTAATTTTTGCTCGAAGGTTAGTAAATTCTAACCTTTGGGTTTAATCTTATCGGAAGGATATGAGTAACAGATGAAGATCAAAATTGCCCTTGCCGGCAACCCGAACTGCGGTAAAACAACGCTGTTCAACGCGCTGACCGGCTCCAACCAGTTCGTCGGCAACTGGCCGGGCGTTACGGTCGAGAAGAAGGAAGGCAAGCTGAAGAAGCACGACGACGTTGTGATCACGGACTTGCCGGGTATCTACTCCCTTTCTCCGTACACGCTGGAAGAAGTTGTTGCACGTAACTACCTCATTCAGGAGAGACCTGAAGCCATCCTTAATATTATCGATGGTACGAACCTTGAGCGCAACCTCTACCTGACCACCCAGCTCGTTGAGCTCGGTATTCCGGTCGTTGTTGCGGTCAACATGATGGACGTCGTAAATAAGAACGGCGACAAGATCGACACCAACGCACTGGGCAAGGCGCTCGGCTGCAAGGTCGTTGAGATTTCCGCTTTGAAGGGCACCGGCATTGAGGAAGCAGCAGAAGCCGCTATCCATGCAGCCCAGAATACGAAGACAGTCCCGCAGCACAGCTTCAGCGGTGTGGTTGAGCACGCGATTGCACACATTGAAGAGGTTGCCGTACATACCCTCCCCGAGGAGCAGCAGCGCTTCTTCGCGATTAAGATCTTTGAGCGCGACGAGAAAATCATTGAGCAGCTGGGCCTTACGCAGGACAATCGCAAGCACATTGAAACGGACATTGAAGCGGCTGAAAAAGAGCTTGATGACGACGCGGAAAGCATCATCACGAACGAGCGCTATGTTTACATTGCTTCCATCATCAAGCAGTGCTACAAGAAAAAGAACAACGGCGGTCTTACCGTTTCCGATAAGATCGATAAGGTCGTAACGAACCGTATTCTGGCTCTGCCGATCTTTGCAGTTGTTATGTTTATTGTTTACTACATTTCCGTTACGACGGTCGGTACGGTTGCGACAGACTGGGCGAACGATGGTGTGTTCGGCGACGGTTGGCATCTGTTCGGCATCGGCGCAGGCGAGTACGAAGACGTTTCCGGCGAGTTCGGCGATGCGGCAAATGTCATCGACGCATTCGTAACGGCTGAAGGCGCGGACGACGTTGCAGACGCCATCGACACCGAGAGCGACACGTTTGACGCGGCAGCGGCGGCTTCTGCGCTGGATACGTTTGCAGCTTCCGTTTCTGACGACGCAACAGCGGATTACACCCTCGTTGATGAAGAAACGCTGGCTGAAGAGGATGTCACTTACACAGGCGCAGAGCTCAAGGAAGCGGTTGCGACCTATGCGTCCTACGGCTGCGAAGAGCCGGATCCGGCCGATTACGGCGTTTGGGTTCCGGGTCTGCCGGGTATCATCGAAAGCGGTCTGGACGCTGTAAATTGCGCAGACTGGCTGAAGGGCCTCATCCTGGACGGTATCGTAGCCGGTGTCGGCGCAGTTCTCGGCTTCGTTCCGCAGATGCTCGTTCTGTTCATCTTCCTTGCATTCCTCGAGTCTTGCGGTTACATGGCGCGTATCGCGTTCGTTATGGACCGTATCTTCCGTAAGTTCGGCCTTTCCGGCAAGTCCTTCATTCCGATCCTCATCGGTACAGGCTGCGGCGTGCCGGGCATCATGGCTTCCCGTACGATTGAAAACGAGCGTGACCGCCGTATGACCATCATGACGACCACGTTCATCCCCTGCGGCGCCAAGCTTCCGTTCATCGCAATGATCGCGGGTGCTATCTTCGGCGGCGCACCGTGGGTTGCTCCGAGCGCATACTTCCTCGGCATTGTAGCGATTATCTGCTCCGGTATCATTCTGAAGAAGACGAAGATGTTTGCGGGCGATCCGGCTCCGTTCGTTATGGAGCTGCCGGCTTACCACTGGCCGACCGTCAGCAATGTGCTCCGCTCTATGTGGGAGCGCGGCTGGTCCTTCATTAAGAAGGCAGGCACCATCATCCTTCTGTCTACCATCATTGTTTGGTTTACCACCTATTTCGGTGTTGTCGACGGCGCGTTCAGAATGCTCACCGAAGACGAGATCAGCAACAGCATTCTTGCTACCATCGGCAACGCGATTGCTTGGATCTTTGCACCGCTTGGCTGGGGCAACTGGCAGGCCGCTGTGGCTTCCATCACCGGTCTTGTTGCGAAGGAGAACATTGTCGGTACGCTTGGTATCCTCTATGGCGGCGGTGACGGCACGGTTTACAGCAACATGGCTTCCCACTTCACGGTGGTCAGCGGCTATGCGTTCCTTGCGTTCAACCTCCTGTGCGCACCTTGCTTTGCGGCAATCGGTGCAATCAAGCGTGAGATGAACAACGCAAAGTGGACTTGGTTCGCAATCGGTTATCAGTGCGGCTTTGCTTATCTTGTAGCGTTCGTCATCAACCAGCTCGGCAGCATTGCACTCGGCACGGCGAATGTCTTCGGCATCATCGTTTCCATCGTGCTCATCGCGCTCTTTATCTTCCTGCTGGTTCGCCCGTACAAGGAGAGCACCACGCTGTCCGACAGAGCCGTTAAGGTTAGGTAATCTCACGCCGTAATTAAGATTCGCAAATTCAGGAATTATCCAAGCCGAAAGGAGAGATCGTTATGCTGACTTGGCTTTCGCAAAACATAGGAACAATCATCGTGTTACTGGTCGTTGTTCTCATCGTCGCTGCGATCGTAAAATCGATGAGGCGGGATAAGAAAAACGGCAAGTCCTCCTGCGGCGGCAACTGCGCGGCCTGCCGCGGCGGCTGTATGCACGCACAGAAGTAAAGACCGCGAGGCCTCCGTTAACCATAAACATGGAGGCAGCACCGATAGGCGTTCTTTGTTCGGTGTTGCCTCTACCTCCTGAAAGGCGGGCACAGCTTGGAAACAGGTTGTGCCCGTTTTGCGTATTGTAAGAAACTTTTCAGTTGAATTCCCGGTTTTGCGTGCTATAATGAAAATGCAGAGATATGCGCTGCATTCGGTTTGTTTTACAAAAGACGGGAGGTCTTTTTAGTGGAGAATAAAAGAAGCGTCACCGTAGTGGCGGCGCTTGTGCGTGAGGGAAATAAATTTCTCATCGGGCAGCGGCCGGAAGGCAAAGCCCGCGCAGGCATGTGGGAATTCATCGGCGGCAAAACGGAGCCGAATGAAACGAACGAGGAAGCCCTCATCCGCGAGTGCAGGGAAGAGATCGGCGTTACGGTAGAAGTGGGCACGCTTTTTATGGACGTGCTGCATGACTACCCGGATCTGTTCGTACACCTGTTTGTCTATAACGCGAAGATTACAGAGGGCGAGCCGCAGCGGCTTGAGCACCAGGATTTTCGCTGGATCACGCCCGGGGAGATCGACGGCGTTGTGTTCTGCCCCGCAGATGTCGATGTGCTCGCGAAGATCAAGGCGGAGTTTCCTGCCGGGGGAGCAAACTGATGCGCCCCACTTTGCGCACGCTGTTTTTGCACGGCGGTGATATTTTGAAATCTCCGGGTATGCAGATTGCAAAAGAGAATATGCAGCACGGGTCTGTGAGCGTGTTTGAGCACTCCGTGTGCGTGGCGCTTGTGTGCCTGTGGCTTGTGCATCGGCTGCACCTCAAAGTGAACCAGCGCGCTCTTGTGCGCGGCGCTTTGCTGCACGATTATTTCCTCTACGATTGGCACACGCCCGACTCCGCGCACAGGCTGCACGGGTTTCGGCACGCCGGAACGGCGCTGCGCAATGCCGACCGCGACTTTGAGCTGAATGACACGGAGCGAGACATGATCAAAAAGCACATGTTTCCGTTAAATCCCGCCCCGCCGCGGTTCAAAGAAACGGCTGTTTTGTGCCTTGCCGATAAATACTGCGCCCTGCGCGAGACCGTTTTGCAGCGGAAAAAAGAGAATAAGTGATAATAGCAAAAGCTCCCGCGGAGAAAACTTGCGGGAGCTTTTTGTATGATTGGTTTTGGGTTGAGCTTCGGAATATTTCGCTTGGTTAATCAAAAAGCACGCGAGAGAACGTCTATCTGTGTGATGATATCGCGCAGGCGGTCTCCGGCAACGATGTATTCCAGCGCGTCGTCCGGCGTATCAAAGTATTGTTCGGTATCCGGCTGGTTCCAGAGATAGGCCATGATCCGATGCTCCGGTTTCGGTTGGCAGCCGCTCATTCCGAAATGAACGCCTTTCCATTCGAATTCAATTTCATCTCCGCGCCCTATGCAGTCCTTGAATTCCTCAATAGATTCAAAACGATCGTCTTCCAGAGTGTTGCAAGCAGGAAAAATAGTGTCCATATCGTTACCTCCATATTGTTTGAATTCGGGGACATTTCCGTCCCAATAATTTTTAGTGTCGCCCCAATGAAAATGGTTGTGTTCCCAGACTAGTTCGTGGTCGTGCGGTATGGAATGGTGGCGTGGGTAACCGTGATCCGAAAAATGTCGTTCTGAAACCGCTTTGCCATCTTCACCGATTTTGGTAAGTCGAAGATTTCCATTTTTGTCTTTGGTAGTTTTAATTTCTCCCGGTTTACCTATAAATCTTTCATCGTCCGGTTTCTTAGGTTTCCATTCGCCGCCATAAGCACTGCCCATGCCTTTTTCTTCTTGCTGGGGAATACATAACCTCTTTTTATCAGTATAGCACGGCTTTTGACAGGAGACAACTGTCCTGTGAGATATTTTGCATATTTTGAAGACTTGCTATGGTTTTGATATTTCCAAGAAGAAAGTTCATAATCTACAAAAATGATGTTGCCTTCCATTTCAGGAAATGGGGTATTGTAACAAATAATCCGTTCGGGTTCGATTTGCCGAAGCATTTCGCGATAACCTTTTAGGAAAAAGTCTTTTTGATCGGCGTGATTGCCATGCTCAGAAACCATGTAAGTGGATACCGCCACAACACTCCCCTTTGGAATGCCCTTGAAACAGAAATCAAAGGTATTTTCGTCTCCCCAACTTACGGTTGGAATAACCCGAATTCCTTTTGAAGCAAAATATGCGCCGCACCAGCGGTTTCTAAAAGTGTTATAAAGCTGCATTGAAGGGTTCATCTCTCTATAGATACTGAAATCTGGAGATAGAACGGCTCTGTAGCGTTTCAGTTTTTCTATATCATAGTCCGGTTTTTTCCATATCCGTTCAAATTTATAATCATATAAAAAGAAATGAACCATGCGGTTTAAGTGATGCTCATCTCTGATGTTGGTGCGGTCAAAGCCGATTAACAGCAGATTTTGAAAGTCTTTATCCCCGAAATTTCCTTTGGGAATAATAGGAATCTTAAATTTGTCTTTGCCATGAAACTGGTTTCTTAGCATGATTTGACTTGTGCGATATTCTCGATTTTCTTCAGTCATTTTTATATCTCCTCTATAAGTAAAATGAAGTCTTTCTACCTATAGAGGAAAACACGGCAAAAGTTTCCCTGAAAAAGGAAACTTTCACTGCATTTTCTGCAAAAAAATATTTTGATGAATAGTTTTAGAAACGAAACGGCATTCACTAACGATTTTGGAAAAGAAGAAGCTTTGAAATGTGCAAAAGCTTTTTTCAAAAGAAAAAACCACGAATCAAAAAGACTCGTGATTTTTGGAGCGGGCGAAGGGAATCGAACCCTCGTATTCAGCTTGGGAATCACAATTCACCCGTTTTATGTGGATATCCAGAAGGTGCTGCAATAGCGTGAAAATCCCGCCATTCCTGAACTTTTTGAAATGGGACTTGTTTTCCCTTGTGGTGCGTAATACCCTGAAAAAGCACCGTATCACCCCCCAAAAACCTTAGCTTCCTTAGCCGGGTTTTGGTTGATTGGATGGCGTCGAAAGCTGGAATCGAATGGAAAAGATCGGATTCTTTCATGATTGAAGGAAACCGATCTTTTATTTTTGTGACAGAAGGAGTGCCCCCTATGCAATGCAAGCGCAAGTACCAGTGGGTGAAACTGCCCCGCTGTTGTCTGCCCCAGGGCAAGGGGGTACTGGGTCAATGGGCGCGCCTGGCGGCCCGGGCAGCCTATCGGAAGGGCACTGGCCGCTACTGCGGCTTTGAAAACCCCGTGGAGCCCGGCATGTGGGCCGGAGGGGTCGTGGGTCTGAAAAGCATCTTGGGCGTAAAGAGCCGTCAGGCAGCCCTGGGAACGCTGAAACGCCTTCAGGAGATGGGCTATCTCCGGTATACCCTGGACCCCGGCACCAAAAAGCTGGAGTACCGGCTGACGGACTGGGTTGCCGCCTGCACAGGAGAAGCCTGCCGGAGCCAAGGCGTCTACGCCTATGAGGGCCAGGGGTTTCTCTGCCTGCCCCGGGCCCTCCCGGACAGGCTCGTCAAACAACACGCTGTCTTTGAGGAAGCAGACGCCCTGTTGGACCTGTGGTGCCACACGGTTTGGCAGGACCCTAAAAACATTTTTTCGCACATGGCGCCCGTGGTGCAATTTGGCTCCCTGGGCGCCGTTTTGACCTTAGAAACCCTGGGCAGCCGCTGGGGTTGGGAAAAGACCAAGATATGGAGGTTCTTTCAGAAGCATGGGGATGTCTTCCCTCTGTACCGGCTTCCCGGCGCCTACGGCTGTCTGGTGTTCAATGCCCGCTACCCCACCGAGCAGTCCCTGGAGGGGATGGGGCGTCCACTGCCCAGCCAAGAGGATCTCCTGCGCATTTTGCGGGAAATACGCATGTGCGCGGGAAATGCGCATATTACAGGGACAGACAACCAGCGGCTTAATAAGATGGTCCTGTGGTACAGTGCCAAGGTGCTGAGCCGGCAAACGGGAAAAAGCCCCGTTGCGGTTTCGGCCCCTTTATTACGCGCGTATCTTTCTCCGTGTTGAAATTGTAAGAATGTGTATAAGGACTGCAAGGAAAAAAGATTAGATTTAGAGCCGGTTTTCTCGTTTTGTGAGATCCCGGCTCTTTTTGATTTGAAAAGGAAGGTATCCCATGAAGATGAACGAGAAAAACTGCCGGAACTCTACGACGCGATCCAGTGCTTTGACCTCCCTGCTGGCGGCCCAAGGGCTTTTGGAGGACCAATCCATCCCCGATGAGGAGCGCCGGAAAGCCCAGCAGGAACGGCTGCAAAAGCTGTATCACAACACCCGGGTGCTGCTGTCCCACTACCGGGAGATTGCCTGGGTGCTGGAGTGTTTCCCCGAGACGGTGGCCCAAGAGCTGGAGGAACCATTTGAAAACCTGGACACCCTGTTGGACCGGATGGACGCGGAAGCGGGCATGGAAAATCGGAAGCTGGAATCCCGGGTGGAAAGCCTGCGGAAGTCCCGACTGCTGCTGGATCGGATCAACGATGCCCTGACGGTGCTGAAGAAGAAGCCCGGCAACGGTCCCCGGCTGTATGAACTGATCTACCTGACCTACATTGCCCCGGAAAAGCTGAGCCTCACGGACTTGCTGTTCCGGCTGGATCTGTCCTCCCGCCAGTATTACCGCCTGCGGGAGGAAGCCGTCTCTATCATTTCCATCCGGCTGTGGTCTGTGCCGGAGGGGGAACTGAAGCAGTTGGCAGGGTTTGTGGAGATTATGGAGGGGTGATAGAATGTTTGCCCCCCTGCCAGACGAAACTCTCACTGAAAATATCCCGCCCACAAAATGGCGCAAAACTGGCGCGGCGGCGCGGCTGACATGGGAAGTGGGCCGTGCTATACTGGTATCGTCAAAACAGCGGGCAGGCCGTCTTTCCGAAAATTTGGAAGGCGGCTTTTTTGCTGCCCAAATTGTGAAGGAGGCAGGTTCAATGGAAGAAAAATCACTCTGCAGACGGCTGCGAGGGGCCTATTGGTCTTTGGTGGCCGTGGGCTGCGGACTGCTGGTTTCCCTGCGGCCGGTGCTGGCGGAAACGATCTGGGACAGGTTTTCCAGCATTATGCAGGACATCTACGGCCAAGTGGTGGCCATCAGCACCATTGTGGCGGTGACAGTGGCAGCCATCGCCCTGATCGTCCGCATGGTTTCCCGGAATCAGCGGGCGGTGGATGAAGCCACTAGCTGGCTCAAGCGCATTGTGGTCACCTGGATCATTTTGAACACGTTGGGGTTCATCGTGGCCTACCTGCAGCCCCTGATTGCCGGCGGCCAGTACACCGGCGGATAAGGGAGTTGAGAAATGCTTGATTGGATTTTTGAGGGCATCGTCACCTGGGTTTCCAGTATCGCCTCAGAGCTGATGGACGCTGTCTCCCGGGTTTTTCTGGCGGCCCTGGGCACGGATATGGATGCCATGGAGGGATACTTTCCCTTTGTGGTCAAGGCCTTTGATATTTTGCAGTATATGGCCTGGACCATTTTGTTTCTCATCACCGTCTGGCAATTGTTTCGGGTGTTCGGCGGACCTATCACAGAAGCCGAGAACCCCTGGCAGCTTTTGCTGCGAAGTGCCTTATTTGCTGTACTGGTGGGAGCGGCCCGGCCCATCTTCACCATGGTGCTGGACATCGCCCGCGCCCCTTACACCGCCCTGATGGAGGTATCCATGGACGGGGAGGATTTCACCTTCGCAGGCATCGAGGAGGCCCTAAAGAACGGCCTGACCACCATCGTTTCCACGGTGACTGTTGTAGGCCCAATCCTCATTCTCATTTTGCTCATCGCTTTGGGCTGGAATTACTTCAAGCTCCTGCTGGAGTGCGTGGAGCGCTACATTGTGGTGGGAGTCCTGTGTTACACCAGCCCCCTGGCCTACGCCATGGGCGGCTCCAAGGCCACCAGCCAGGTGTTCAAGTCCTGGTGCCGGATGGTGGGGTCCCAGCTTTTGCTTCTGGTGCTCAACGTCTGGTTTCTCCGGGCCTTTGACAGCTCGGTGGGACAGTTCATCGGCAATGGCGGGGCGCTTGCCAGCGGAGGGGGTTCTGTGTTCCTCTGGCTGTTCTGCGCACTGGCGTTTCTCAAAACCGCCCAAAAGTTTGACAGCTACTTGGCAGCTATGGGCCTGAACGTGGCCCAGACAGGGTCCAGCATGGCCATGGAAATGGTCATGGCCGCCCGGGTCCTCAGCGGCCTGGGAGGCGGTGGGAAAAGTGCTGGAACTGTGTTTCGTACTGCCGGGTCCGCCGCCAGTTCCGCCGCCACCGGTGCCGGGGCAGCTGCCAGTTCCTTCTCGGCGGGATTTGCCAGTAAATTCAAAGGAAATTCCTATGTGCGAGACGCGGTGGTGGAGGGCGGCTCCCGTATGGGCCTGGGCGGAAGCGTGGGCTTTGTTGGCCGGGCCTTTGGAGGAATCGCCGCCCGGAATGGGGCCACCCTTACGGGGGAGTCCATCTCCTCGGTGGCCAGCAGGCCCGAGGCTGTGTCCGGCGCCATTGCGGGAGAGATTGCAGACCGCAGTTTGCAAAATTACATACCCCAGCTGACCCACTATTCTCTGGCGGGTACGCAGATCACCGGCGGGCATATCCACACCACCGCCACAGGGATGGGAGTCCAGGAGGCAACCGATCAGGAAGGCCAAACCATTCCCGTTGGAGAAGGTTCCTCGGTACAGGGAGAGAGCTGGTATCAAAACACGGCTCCCTCACAGGTGGATTATTACAGTACAGACCGGTATGAAACCCCGGAAGGGCCTTATGCTGTGGTGACCGCAGCGGATGGAAGCAGCTGGTATCAGGTGGCCACCGGGGAGGGCAGCGCCGCCTTCTACGACGTGCCGGAGTTCTCCGGCAGCGCTTTGGAGGAATCTCAGGTGCGGGAGTCCTTCCCCGGTATGGAGGAGGAACTGAGCCTTCGCACGGTGGAACAGGGCGTCTTGGAAGCCACCGGGGAAAACGGCAGCGCCTTGTGGTACAACAGCGCCTTCTACCAGGAGCCGGAAGCTCCCCACGAAGTGGTCCAGGCAGCCAACGGCGTGGCCTGGTACGCCATGGAGCCCGCCGCGCAGCCGCCGGAGTTTGAAACAGGAGAGCAAGCCCTGGCATATAACCGGGCATCTTTCCAGAACTTTATGCCTGGTTTTGAGCAGCAGGTCACCGCAGTGGATGGAAGCCAGCGGCAGGAGGGGCACTTTGAGGTCCGCCACACCGACGGCTCCGGCACCCAGTTCTTTGACACCACCCGGTACGCTGCGCCCCGTGGTGATTACAAGGTTTATGAGGACGCCAAGGGAAAACAGTGGTATGCCATCCATGGAGAACCTGCGGTGGAACGCAAGCCTGTGTATCGAGATGGAAAAGCTGTCGTCGAGGACGGCAAGCTGAAAACCACAAACGTGGAAACCGTTCGGTACAAGGCCACGCCCACCCTGTACCAGAAACCTCAGCGGCGCCCGGAGAAACCTCCCAAGCCGCCGAGAAAGAAAAGAAGGTGAAAAAAGCGAAGCTCTTTTCTAAGAGCCTCGCATGAATTGGCGATGTTATTACTTTGGGGTAAAGGAGCCGCCTTGCATCGGCGCTTTGCTGACCTTCTTGTAATGGGTGAATTTTCCTTCGGAAGGAGTGGGGGCAGGCGCCAGTTTCAAGGTGCTTTGCATTTCTCCCTTCAGTTTTTCAATTTTGGCGTCCAGCTTTGGGGTAGGCTGCCCGTTCCGTTTCGCCATTGCTCTTTTCTGCGTCAGGATTGCCAATTGTTGTTTTAAGGAGAGATTGTTTTGTTTTTTCATAGGGGACCTCCACAGAAAGATGTACAACCGGATAGAAACAAAACCAACTCTGGCACGATTTTGATTGTGTCATGATTATAGCACAGGAAAGCGAAAAAGCAAGTCATACGCGAGTAACAGGAGATGAATCCCATGGCAGAACCTGACAAGCAACAGTTTGGCGACGGCAGTGACCAATGGGCCAACGCTGCCCAGAATCTGACCAATGCCGCCAAAGAGCTGGGAAAGGAGAGCGCAAAGCAGGCAGCGTCTGCTGGAACAGCCGCTGCCACCGCCCATTCCTCCGCCGCCTTCGTAAAGGCCGGAGTGGAGGGCGGCAAGGCCATTTCGGAGATTGCCGCCGGCACTGCTGCAGGCGGTCCTTGGGGAGCGGTTCTATCAGCAGCCTGGTCTTTACGCCACACCCTCTATAAACTGCTGGTATGCACCTGCCTGGTTCTGCTGATCTTTATTATCCTTTTGACATCGCTGCCCTCTATCGTCACCAACCAGGTGTTTGGCCTCAATGGCGCGGATATGACCTCCCCCCTTACCCTGTCCCAATCCATGACAAGTTTGTCCGGTGTGGTAGCAGAGGCCATGGAAGCCGCCCACCAAGCCGCCTTGGAGCAGGTGAATGACCGCATTGCCGAGGGCGGATATGATCCAGAGCTTTCTCTGGAGGCCTTGGACGACCAGGCAGGCGACTCATCATACGATGCAGCCTACGTTTTGTGCGCCTACTCCGTCTCCATGGAACAGCTTGGCACCAGCGAGGCGGATCTTCGGGCCAAACTGGCCGGTCTGGAGCTGTTCCCTGTCACCTATGAGGTGAAGACAACGGAGATTGAGGTAGAACAGGAGGTGAGTTCCGAGGGAGGCTCTTCCAGCAGTACGCAGACAGAAACGGTTTCTTACCTGGTGGCAACCATCCATCCCCTGAACCAGGACGCCATTTTGGAGGCGTTCCAGCTGGACCCGGAAGCACCCTATGGAGAGTTTTCCATCACTTGTGGAGAGGCAGTTTCCAATATGGCTGCCGCCTTAAAGCTGACCTTGTACGGCTCCGCGTTAGGAATGGTGGGCGGCAGCGTTGGCTCCCGCCGTGGCAATGAGGAGGTGGCCGCCATTGCCCTGTCCCAGGTGGGGCAGGTGGGCGGTTACCCCTACTGGTCCTGGTATGGCTTCTCCAGCCGGGTGGAGTGGTGCGCCTGCTTTGTCTCCTGGTGCTATGCCCAGGCAGGGCTTTCCGAGCCCCGGTTTTCTGGGTGTACCTCTGGGGGGATGGCCTGGTTCCAATCCCACGGCCAATGGGCAGAGAGGGATTACGAGGACATTGCCCCAGGGGATGCCATTTTCTTCAACTGGTCCGGGTCCAGCACCGGCGGGGCCGACCATGTGGGTATCGTGGTGGGGGTGGACGAAAGCCGTGTCTACACCGTGGAGGGAAACTCCGGCAACGATGCCTGCAATTACAAAAGCTACCCCCGGGGCAGCTCGGTGATCCGCGGCTACGGTCTGATGCTGTGGCCATAAAGGGGATGCTATACCAGCATTCTTTTGTGTCTTGCCAGAAGTTCTATTGACAGTCTACCGGGAAACCAGTATATTGAAAAAAGGAGTTGCTCTGGAGGTCTAGAGAAGTCTCACAGTGAAAAGTGGGGTCTGTTATGGAAAACTTGTTGTTAGACAATGGAAAACCAGCTGAATGCCGTATCTCATTTGAAGTATTCAAAAGCAACGTGTGCCATCTGGTAAAGGACAAGGGCGATGTAGAATTTCTCCTCTCTGTGTTGGAAAGCCAGGAAATCCGCCGTCTATATCAAAAGCGATGGTATCCAGAAGCGCTTTATCTCTTAGCAATGGTGGACTATCTGTCACGTGTGAACGGAATTTCTCTTTGTAAAGAGTATAGCAACTTGCGTGCGGCAAAACTGAAAACAGTTTTGTATCCTACCGGCCTGGTACTGGAAGCTAAAGCGGCAAATAACCCCTCCTTGCTCAAACAAAGTGAACAGGATGCCATTCCGGAATTTATGTCCCATAATATTGTGGAGCGAGATGTGCGAGATGTAGTTTGACTCTTTCTTCAAAGGATGTTATCCCATTTTATATGCGCAATCTACAGCGGACGCCTTGACGCTCTAGCACAATAAGGCTATAATATGGATAGAATATTGCTATCGTGCAAAACCGGGAGGTGCGACATGATTATCCGTCCGTCTGCGGCAATCCGCCAGAACTACAATGAAATTGCCGAACTGTGCAGAAAGACCGAAGAGCCGGTGTTCCTCACCAAGAATGGCGAGGGGGATTTGGTTGTCATGGACATAGAAACCTACAACCGCCGGGAGAAGATGCTGAAACTCCGGGAGGAACTGCTGGCGGTGGAGGAGGAAAGAATCCATGGAAGCCCAGGCTACTCTGTAGAGGAAGTCGCGGCGATGATGCGCAGCGCGATCCAGGAGGCGTCAAATCGTGGAAACGCAGGGTAATTACCGTGTGATTGTATCCGAGCGGGCCAAGCAGATGCTGGTTTATCATGCGGCGTTTTTGGCGCAGGTCAGCCTGGAGGCTGCGGAAAGACTGACTGCGGAATTTGAAAAGGCGGCAAATTCTCTGGAGGTCATGCCCCAGAGATGCCCGTGGTTTTCTGGGGAGTATATTCCCAGAAATACCTACCGATTCATCCTCTTTGAAAAACGCTATATGCTCCTTTTTCAAATCGTAGACAATACCGTCTATGCGGATTATGTGCTGGATGGCAGGCAGGATTACAGCTGGCTGATCCCCTGACAGCATCCCATAACAACAGAAGATCAGAAGGCAAATCGCCGCCTGGCTGCAGGGGGCGGTTTTTTTGTACCCAAAAGGAGGTGCGTCCTTGGACGAAAAAGAATACAGCAACATCTATGCCATTCCCGCCAACTACACCGACTCCGGAAAGCTGCTGGGCGGCATGATTGAAACCAGGAACGCTGTGGAAACGGTGTTCCTTTTATTTTTGGCGGGAGCTCCAGAGCTTCTGTGGATGCCCTTATCCGGCACCCTCCGGGTGGTGGTGATGACTGTCACCTTGCTGCCCCTGGCCGTGGTGTCCATGATGGGGGTGGACGGGGGCTCCTTATTTCAGTATCTGGGACACATCTTGAGGTTCTGGACTCACCGGCGCAAACTCCACTTTAGGAGGATAGAAAGGTATGGCAAAGAAAAACACAAAGCCAAAAAGCCCCAAAAGGAAGAAGAATAAAGGGGAATCGGCCCAGTCTTTCCTGCCCATCCGGGACATCCGAAACGGCGTGGTGGAGACCACGGACGGCCGGTATCTGAAAATCTTGGAGGTGGAGCCCATCAATTTTGCGCTGCGCTCTTCGGAGGAACAATTCAATATTATCTCCAGCTTTGCCAGCTGGCTGAAGATCTCCCCCATCCGGTTGCAGTTTAAGGCCATCACCCGCCGGGCGGACTCGGATAAGCATATCTCCCTGGTGCAGGAGGAGCTGGCGCGGGAGGAAAATCCACAGTGCCGGGCCCTGGGGCAGGATTACCTGCGGCTGATCCGGGATGTGGGCAATCGGGAGGCCCTGACCCGCCGGTTCTTTCTCATCTTCCAATATGAAGCGCTGGGCCGGGATGACGGGGATTACAGGAGGATTTGCGCTGCCCTCCAGGGGGCGGAACAGACCGCCCGGGCCTACTTTCTCCAGTGCGGAAACGGTATTGTCCAGCCTGAAAACCCGGACGAGGCCACGGCGGAGATCCTCTACCAGATCTTCAACCGGCGCTCCTGCCAGACCGAGCCCTTTCAGACCCGTGTGGACCGGGTGGTGCTGGATACCATGGCCGCCCAGGGACTTACTTTGGGCTTGGACCCGGTGCCGGAGATCCCTGTGGTGGATTTTTTGGCCCCACGGGGCATCGACTTCACCCAATCCCGCTACACCATCATGGACGGCCGGTACTACACCGTGCTGATGATCCGGGGGAACGGCTATCCCAGCCGGGTCCGGGCGGGCTGGATATCCACCCTCATCAACGCCGGGGAAGGCATTGACGTGGATCTGTTCCTCCGCCGGGAAAACCGGGGCAAGGCCATTGACAAGGTGGCCCAGCGGATCCGCCTGAACCGTACCAAGCTCAAAGGGATGCAGGACACCAGCACCGACTACGAGGAGCTGCAAAACTCCATCCAGGCGGGATACTTCATCAAAAATGGCATTGCCAACTACAACGAGGACCTGTTCTATCTCAGCGTATTTCTCACCATCTCCGCCCAGACCTTGGAGGAACTCCAATGGCGGAAGCGCCAGATGATCGACCTGCTCAAGTCCATGGATATTTTCGTCAGCGAGTGCAAAGTCCAGCAAGAGGCGGCCCTGCGCTCGGTGATGCCCTTCCTCCAAATCGACCCGGCCTTGGAGAAAAAGTCCCGGCGGAACGTACTCACCAGCGGGGTGGCTTCCACCTATCCCTTTTGCAGTTTTGAGATGTCCGACGACAACGGAGTGCTGCTGGGGGTCAACCGGAACAACAACTCCCTGTGCATTGTGGACCTGTTCAACACCAAGATTCACAAAAACGCCAACCTGGTGCTGCTGGGCACCTCTGGGGCAGGCAAGACCTTCACCATGCAGCTGCTGGCTCTTCGAATGCGGATGCGTGGGATTCAGTGTTTTATTGTGGCGCCCATCAAGGGCCACGAGTTTCGCCGGGCCTGCAACCACATTGGCGGAGAATACATCCGCCTGGCCCCTGGGTCTCCCCACTGCATCAACATTATGGAGGTCCGCCATGTGACCTCCCCGGAGATGGAGCTCATCGACGAGATCGGCTATGGGGAGACGGACTCTCTGCTGGCTCGGAAAATCCAGCAGCTGCTGACCTTTTTCGGGCTGCTCATTCCGGACATGACCAATGAGGAGGAACAGATGCTGGACGAGGCCCTCATCAAGACCTACCAGGAGTTTGGCATCACCCATGATAACGACTCCGTGTTTGCAGACCCCAAGGCGGCGGAGCCCCACCCTAAGAAAATGCCGATTTTAGGAGATCTCCACAAGCACCTGCAGGAAAACCCCATGACCCGCCGGCTGGCAGCCATTGTCAGCCGGTTTGTCACCGGGTCTGCCCAGTCCTTCAACCGGCAGACCAATGTGGATTTGAGCAACAAGTACATTGTGCTGGACCTTAGCGAGCTGAAAGGAAAACTGCTCCCTGTGGGGATGTTCATTGCCCTGGACTATGTGTGGGACCAAATCAAGGCGGACCGCACCAAGCGGAAAGCAATCTTCATTGACGAGATTTGGCAGCTGATAGGAGCCAGCTCCACCCGTATGGCAGCGGAGTTCTGTTTGGAGATCTTCAAGGTCATCCGGGGATTTGGCGGGGCGGCTGTGGCCGCTACCCAGGATCTGTCCGATTTCTTCGGCCTGGAGGACGGCAAGTACGGCCGGGCCATTATCAATAACTCTAAAAACAAGATCATCCTGAACCTGGAGACGGACGAGGCCCGCACGGTTCAGGAGACTTTGAAGCTCACACGCAGCGAGACAAGAGCCATCACCCAGTTTGAGCGGGGCGAGGCCCTGATCTGCTCCAATTCCAACAAGGTGCCGGTGGTCATCAAGGCGTCCCAAACGGAACTGGAGATGATCACCACCGACCGGGCGGAGCTGGAAGCCTTGCTGCATGAGCGAACCCATCACCAAAGCGAGGGGCATTTGCGGGAAAATGTCCAGGGAAAGGAGGAAAAACCCGATTTAACCCAGCCAGCAAATCGAAAGTGAAAAGAAAGGGGTATCCATAAAAATGAAAAAGAGAATACTCTCCCTACTGTTGGCAGTGGTGCTGTGCTTCAGCACGCTGCCATTTTCTGTTTCTGCCGATGAACTTTCCAGCGCTCTCCCCACGGAAAGCCTGCCGGAAGAATCCCCGGCAGAGGAAACGGAAGAACCACCCTCGTCAGAGAACACTATCACCATCTCGGACAGCTCCGGGAATGTGCCGGTGCTGTACGCCCAGGATAACTTTAGCTCTCTGAAAAGTGATGTGGAGGGCGGCACCAACTACATGACCAGCTACGGCGTCACCCGGCAGAGTATTGTCCGGGAGCTGGAAGCCCATGAAAACGACGACTACTATCTAGGCACCCCCTATGAGGGCGGGGACGCCCAATCCCCCAATGGGGACACCAGCTACAACGGTCACGCTGGACTAAACTGCGGTGGGTTTGTGTCCTATGTTTTGCGGAAAGCTGGGCTGGACGCCGATGCCGTTATGGCAAAAATCCAGTCCATCCCCGGCGGGACCAACTGGTTTGGGTCCGGCCTGCCCTATGACATCTTGGCCGGCGCTTCCAATTACATGACCCTCATCGAGGCCAGCGACCTGACCGGGTATGCGTTTGAGACAAAGCAGGAACTTCTCGCCAGCGGCCTGGCCGAAAAAGGCGATATCATTCTCATGTGGTGGAGCAAAACGCCATTTAACGATGGCGCGGACAACCACATTGGCTTTTATTGGGGGGATTTTGACGGCGAGGACAAGATGTGGCACAGCAACACTCATCCCAGTTCGGGGAACCAGATCAGCGCCATTACCCCCAAAACCGAGGGCAGCTATTATGTGCTCATCAAGATTGAGCCCACACAGCCCAAGGAGTACACCGTCACCCTGACCAAGACCTCGGCGGACGTTTCCATTACCCAAGGCAACTCGGCCTATTCACTTGCCGGAGCCACCTACAATGTATACAAAGGCACTTCCGGGACGGGTTCGGTGGTGGCTACCTTCACCACGGATGAAGCTGGCCATGCCACTTTATCCACCCCGCTGGAGGATGGGACATACTCGGTGAAAGAGGTCACCCCGCCCAAAGGGTACAAGCTGGATACGAAAGTGTACACCTTCACCATCAACGGAGCGGATACCAGCTTGTCAGTGGAGGACGAGCCTGGAACCCTCACCTTGAAGCTCAAGAAGAAGGACGCCCAAACCGGCAGCACTCCCCAGGGCAACGCTTCTCTGGCCGGAGCAGTATACCAAGTTAGCTACCAGAAAGGCGGCCAGACCGTCACAGAGGAACTGACCTCCGATGCTTCCGGCAACCTGGGGACCCTGGAGGGCATCCCCTTCGGCACCGTTACCGTGAAAGAATTGACCGCCCCAGAAGGGTACCGGCTGGATACGGAGGTCCACACCTACACCGTGGACGGCTCTCAGCTAACGGGTGACACCTACACGTTGGAAGTTACGGACCTGGCGGAGGAAGTCCAGCGGGGCGGCCTGACCATTCAGAAGAAAGACAGTCAAACTGGCACCACACCCCAGGGCGACGCCTCTCTGGAAGGGATCTCCTTTGAGATCGTCAACCAAAGTAAGAACCCCGTGGTGGTCAACGGTTCCACCGCAGCCCCCGGCCAGGTGGCCATGACCATCACCACCAACGCCAGCGGCGTAGCTTCCACCGGGGAGGGTGTTCTTCCCTACGGGGACTACACGGTGCGGGAGGTTTCCACCAACGAGTCCATGCTTCAGACATTTACGGAGGAAATTGCCGTGACCATCGACCAGGATGGTCAAATGTTGGAGTACGACGCCGAAAATGATGTGGTCCGGGGCGGCATTGACCTGGAAAAGCAGGACAGCCAGATGGGGACCACTCCCCAGGGCAACTCCTCCTTCGCCAACATCGACTTTGAGATCGTGAACCGCAGCACCAACCCCGTGGTAGTGGATGGCACCACCTACGACGTGGGCGATGTGGTCATGACCATCACCACGGACGAAACCGGTCACGCCAGCACCGGAAATGACGTTCTTCCTTATGGTACTTACGAGGTGCGGGAATCTCAGACAAATGAGTCCATGCTGTTGACCTGGACCGGCGAAACCGTCACTGTACGGCAGCAGGGCCACTCTGTTGCCATCACTGCTGTGAACGATGTGGAGCGGGGCGGCTTATCCGTGGAAAAGCAGGATACCATCACCGGCAACACTCCCCAGGGTGACGCCAACTTCGAGGGAATCACTTTTGAAATCATCAACAACAGCCGGAACCCGGTGATTGTTGAGGGCCAGAAATACCAGCCCGGTGAAGTTGTAAAAACTCTGGTCACCGACAGCGAGGGCAAAGCGTCAACTGCTGATGACCTGCTGCCTTACGGTGAGTACATCCTCCATGAATCCGCCACCAACGAGAGTATGCTGCTCACTGCACCAGAC
>OLSE01000601.1_pt1 | contig 41333 bp, 52 predicted proteins | sample 1673191 | NCBI WGS metagenome assembly OLSE01 (sample SAMEA3136764, study PRJEB25190) | human gut metagenome | biome: human gut; feature: human-associated habitat; material: faeces | place: Austria | collected 2013
TATGCTCCAAAACATACTCCTTGATCTGCGGATAGGTTGCTCCATCTTGGAACTCGGACATATCCATATCTTCCAAAGAGAACTCAACCCGAACCTTTTTCGAGTCGATCTCTCCCTTGGAAAGCAAGACCACCGTCTCCACGTGAACAGTTTATCTATGGTTCACTTTTCATTGCTTTTTACAGCTTTCAAACTCCTATAACATAAGTAATTATCAGGCGTTCAGTTTATTTGTCTTTTTAAGTCTTTCACGTATATTTCTATGTCGGTGGCAAATTGGTGGCATTGCCACCATATTCGCATCAAATAGCAATTAGATCTTTCCATGTTGCTGATCCACATACCCCATCAACATCCAGACCTCTTGATTTCTGATACTGTTTCAGAGCATATATGGTATTATCTCCTGCTTCCCGGTCAAGGTCAAGGTCTTTTTTATTTTTTCCTTTGAATCCACGTGATTTCAAAATTTCCTGTAACAGAAGTACAGAAGTATTCTTGTCACCAGCTTTTACAGTTTTCGGTTCAAACATATATTTCTCTCCTATCTGCGTAGTATTAGATGATGTATTCTCAGCTTTTGCAGGTGCGACTACATCAGATACAATACTATAATCAGGTGTACAGAACTTAGTTCCGGGCATCTGACTATTGAGGTAACTTTTAGCACATACACCGCCACCATTTGCGATAATACCGGATGCCCCACTTGTGTTACCTTCAATCGTATAGAAACGATCACCGATTACGGCGGTAACAAGTCCTGTATGGGTAAATGTACCGTTATGATAAAAGATAACAATGTCACCGATTTTCGGGTTTGCGTTCCGGGCAAACAGTTTTCCCAGTGTCGGACAGTATACATAAGGCCAATGTTTTAAGAGTTTCTTTGCATTATCCAGACCAAAAGCTTTCATAAAACACCAAGAGATAAACGCTGCGCACCAGGGCTGTCCTTGATAATCCGGCTTAATGTCTCGCCAATATTTTGTATAATTTGCGGATCCTGCATTTGCTGTTTTGTTATCAAGCTGGTTGTTACTTTTCTTCTCAAGATAACCTTCTTCATTTTTCGCAATTAGAATAACTTTTTCAATTTCCTTGTCCACGTCTGTTCCTCCCTCCTGCTTTTTGCTTTCTGCATAGTCTTTATAGAACACATTTCTGTCTACAGTTCCACTGATGCCTGGTATCTTCGCTTTGCTGGAATACTGCCATCCCACACCAAAGTCCGGCCGGAGTCGTTCCTGTAAGGTTCCATTATCTGATTCCGGATAACAGGCTATCCAGAAATCATATTTTTTCAGATGGCTACAAATTACATTCAGGTACCAGTCCACATTGCAATAAATACCAAATTTATATCCCGCTGCCGTGATAATCTTTTCGAATGCTTCTGCCAATTTATGGATCTGTTCAGCTCCGAGGCTTCTCTGATTATTCCATTCCAAATCCAGCCAGACCGGATACTGCAGTTTTCGCCCGTTCAAAACTTCCACTACTTTTCTGGCTTCGCTCTGTATCTCCGCAACTGTCATGGCATAACTGTATTTATATGCTCCGGTTGGAATGTTATGTTTCTGACATCCGGAGTAATTTTTCTCAAAGCAGCTATCAATCACGTTTCCGGCTTCTGTGATCCGGAGTATTGCAAAGTCCATTCCGTAGTTTGCTACGGTATCCCAGTCGATTGCTCCCTGCCATGCCGAAACGTCTATTCCTCTTATTTCCATGTCCGTCTCCTTTCATAGGGAGAAAAGGGATGGTTTCTCATCCCCTATTCGTCTTTATTTGCCTGTTTTACAATCTGGTTCACATATGTAGAAAGACCAGCAATCAGGATTCCCTGTGTGATTGCTGTAAAGATTGCCATTGCAATATCCTGTCCGGTACCGCAGGTGCAGGTGGCAAACACATAGATCGCGCAGATTGCAATGCTGATTCCCCCAAGAATAAGCGGGATATACTTATCCTTTACTGCCTGTGCCTGTTTGAGCGCCATTCCTACAAAATATAAGGCAATTGCTACTACGATGAGTTCCGGTTTTACATAGTTAATGATCTGTTCCATAGTCATTCTCCTTTTTGTTTGATATGTAATTCATCAATTTCCTGTTTCATTTTGGTCACCATGCCATTCCCGCCTAACGCATGATAGGCGTCGTACATTTCACAGAAGTTCTGGTACGCATACGATGGAATGTTTCCGAACTTTGTATACTTTGCATGATACTCTATCATCTGCACGCGGAGCAGGAGCATAGTCCCCTTACTATTTGCATCCCGGTCTTTCTTCTGATTTTTCAAGATCCAGACTATGTAGCCTAAAAGAACTGGTAATACAATAGTATATGTCTGCATGAGTATTTCTTTCACTGTTTCACTCTTTCTCCGGTTTGCGCCGGCGCAATTTTGGATAAAATAAAAGAAGCCTCTCGGCTCCGCTCTGATTCTTCGCATAAATTTCTCCTAAACAAAAAGAGGACATTTCTGCCCTCTCTGCTTTTTAAATCGCATATTTCATGTGTGATGCTTTCACATCCTCATCCGCTACTTTTCTCCGTTTTTAGTTAATTAGTTTCCGCTTTCGGTTCTTCTTCCTTATTAACATCCATCAACTCATTATACTGTTCCTCTGTAATCCTGCCAGTTGCAAAGAAAATATCAATCTTATTTTTCAAATCGTCTGTCAGTCCGTTTCTTTTTTTAAGTTTTAATAATGTTCTATATAACATAATCATACCTCCAATTCTGTAAGTGCTACTGCATATTCACTGTTTACATAGGCTTCTGCGCTCTGTATGTCCATGTCGTAGATGTAATCTCGGTTGTCATTGAGCTGTTTCTTAATATAATTCCATCCATTTTTTATCGAAATCGGATAATTAAATACTGCACATCCGTCCAACCGTTCCGAATTGACGCCGATGTTTGTTACTGGATAATAGGTTACAAGTTCTTTAAATGCTTCAATCTCTTCTGGTGTGAGGTCGGTTTCGATGGGAGATGCCATACTATAGAAGAAAATGGCATTCGTATTTTCACATATTTTCACGAGCGATGTACACGCATTTTCGTCGGAAGAAATATCTTCCAGCATATTTGTTGGAACGCTTAATATTGCATAATTATTATAACTGTCCGAACTCATAGCACATCCAACATTTTTTCCGCCCCATGTACCGTCAACATATCGTAAGATTGTAGATGTCATAACGTCATTATTAGTTTTCGGTAGACCATTTTCACTCGTGTAAAAATAAAATCCTGTAATATTATCAGCGTTATCATTTACGCCCCATGTAGAAATAGTTTCTATATCAGATATTGTGAAGCTTTTCAGCTTCTTCACCAATTTTCCACGTTCCACATCCACATAATCCGCAATATACTGCTGACCGTCGATTGTGACGTTGCCACCACTTGAGACTGGAATTGAGTTAAGGGTGATATTGTTAAGTGTAACAGATTGAACCTTTAATCCATCTTCATTTGTTACTTTAACTGTAGGATTCACCACGCTCTTAATCTCCTGTGGATAATCTGGTGATGGAGATGGGATACCGCCTGTGTAAGGTTCATAAGATTCATCTGTGATTGACGCAAGCTGAATCATAGGATAGATTGTTTCATCTACTGTTAAACCTTCCTGTACTGTAATATAACAATAGATTTCATTATGTCCATCTGTGATTGTGAATGTTCCTTCATTCGTTGCAGTACTTATACTATTACTCGCAATTACATTGCACTTACTTCTTCCTTTTACAACTAGCTTATACGTTCCGCTTGCAAGCGTTAAAAATTTTCCGTCAATATTAGAATATAAATTATAATAAGCTACACCTGTGGCAGTTCCACTAACGCTAATGCTTCCATCCTTGTTATCCGTGAATATTATGCCTTGAGCCATACCATCTGCTGTTATATACGGATATTTCAATAAATTCTTACCAGTAGTTGTAGATTGGCTTGACCTCCCATATATCATCATATCTTGAATCTTGCCATTGTCGGAATCAGTGATATGAGTTTCACCCTGATTCGATGCATAGAACTTTGTAATTTTGTTTGCTAAATGTTCTTTTAGCCAACTAATCTTTTTTCCTGTGACTGCTGCATCTGCCGCCTTTCCAGAAATCGACAGGGTATCATCAATGCTTGCTTTTATGTACTCCTGCTGTTTTGCGGCTTCTGCCTGCAGATTACTCATTGCAGTTTCGCCTGTGGTCTGAATGTCATTTTTTACCTGAGTTCCTTCTGAGATCTTGTCTCCTAATGATGTAACCAGACCAGCAGCTGTCTTATTTGTTGCATCTAATCCAGTTTTAGTTTCTGATGCTGTTGTGTTAGATGTATCCAGATCTGCTTTGGTTTTGGTCGCTGTTGTGTTAGATGTATCCAGATCTGCTTTGGTTTTGGTCGCTGCCGTATTGGAAGCATCTAAATTTTTCTTGCTGGTGTCTGCTGTGGAAATGGTTGTTTCCAGCTGTGTTTTGAGAGAATTTCCATCTGTGATCGTATTCGTCAATGTTATGTTTGCTTCAGATGCTTTTTTATCGATCTCTGTAATCTTCTCTGAAGTGTAGTTTCCAATTTCTGTCTTAGCAGATGTTTCTTTTTCTGTAATGTAGGATGCTGTCTGGTCTTTTACTGACTGAACAGAGGTTGACTGCTGATCTGTCACAGCTTTCACTGCGGCATCCTTTACTTTATTTATTGCTGTACCTGCTTCACTTTTCTTTTCCTCAACATGATTATCAAAAGCTGTTACTGTATTGTTGATGTTTTGTTCAGACTGAGTAGCTACCTGTTTTGATGCTTCTGCATCACTTGCGGATTGTTTTGCCTGATCTGCATAATACTTTGCATTGTCTTTATCCCGTTCTGGATAAAGTTTATGCCCATGTGCCCAGGATTCCGACTCGGTTGCTCTGGTATCTGCCATATGTGCGGCTTCTTTTGTCTGCCTTGTATATTCCCCAACAGCGGTCAATGTGTGGTGGAATAAATCAATGTCTTCGGGAATTTCAAATCCTTCAGGCTCTGGCCGTTTATTTACAAACATCATCACGGTATTTACAGTTTTTCCTGTTTCAGGTGTTGATAGATAAATATAAACAGTGATAGCTTGTCTCTGTTTAAGTGACTCGTTTGGAATATCAACATAAAACTTATTATTCTCGGTATAACCTGTTACAACTTTTGCTTCTTCCAATCCCTTCCAGAATAAATGAACCTCAAATACATCCGGGAGATTAAGTCCATTAATTTGTAATCTTTGACCATAATCATATTGCCAAAGTCCGTCTACTGTAATTTCTTCACCATAATTGGTGAAATTCGCAATCAGCATTATTTAAACACCCCTTTATTTAGAAAGTTTATTTGTGTTTACATAGTTTTTAATTGCTGTAATATGTTCTTGTAGTTCATCACTCATGACAATAAAACTACCTTTGTTGTTTGTGCTGATTATATTTCCCTCTGAGTCAAGGGTAGTAAAGGTGAAAGATATTCTTTCACCTTCACCTGTTGTGATTATTGCTATTCCTGTAAGTCTGTTAAGTTCCATAACGATTCCTCCGTTTCCTTTATTACTTGTCCCATACTTTGTTTAAGAATTTTTATTGTTTTCTTTTCGTTATTAGATGCAATCTGTAACATTTCTTTGTCTTCTGGTTTTTCCAGACGCTCGTACTCGTATTCTTTTTGAATACACTTAACTTCCCACGAAAATGGAAGATTGGCGGATCCTCGTACAACAAAATAATTGTAAAATTTTTCTGTTTTATTTACATATAGATTTCCCTCGCCTTCCGGTTGAATAAATACTAAATACTCCTGCGTTCCTACAGTTTCTTGGAATATATCATCAATTTCTATCAGACAGATGCCATTTTCGTCAGTTGTACCATGCCCCATGTCCCCAAAATAGGGCATTGCTGTTTCGTAGCAGTATTGAAGTCTTTCACCATAATTGTCAGTACCGACTCTACGGCTTTTCGAACCGCTTACATTCAGATCACCCCTCATACTCACATTATTATAAAATGTAGCGGTGCAATCAGACTCAAAATCTACATAATTATGGAAACTGAGCATATTTCCACCAGTTTCCATTAAATCATGACCTTGTGCATCATATAAGACCATAGATGTAAGTGCAGTATTATATCCATCCCCACATGACAGATATGCCCCACTAGATGCATATAACTTTCCATCCACCATCTGTATTATGTGTGGTCCATATGTTGATGTGTCACCATCACTGACTATGATTCCATCTTTTCCTGCATACACCGCACTATTTGTTTTTGCATGTAAAAAATTTCTATCAATTGATTTCCCATATTCTAATGATTCCTCATCAATGGTAAAAGCAGCAATCTTTCCATTTTTTGCCGTTAATCCTTCATTATTCCATGAACCAATCACATTGTTAGAAGAATTTAGAATCTGCATTTCCCCATTTCCATTATTGGCACCGCCTAATTTAAGTGTTCCACCTTGCGCATATGTGAACGAAACATATAACTGCTTATCTTTCAGATATATACCCTTTGCTTCGCCATTATTAGTCAGAACATTAAAAATCTTTTCCTGGTCCAACTGCTTCATGAGTTCCTCAGCATCTACTTTTGCAACTTTTTTCCACTGTGCTGTGGCACTGGATGCGGTACCAGTGTATTTCCATAACATATTGATGTTATTGCCATAATTGTTATGATTAGGGGATTCTGGATAAGTACTTCCTGACACGTTAGTCACAGAATATGAAGGCAGTGCTTTTGTTGTACCACTTATTTGAGACTTGTCAATCATTACCGGTGTGATACTGTCTATTTTAAATCCATAGAAAGAACAACTGCTTGTATCAGTTCGCCAGTATAACCAAAATACATTGCCTGGCACCTGTACTTTCTTTCCACCAAAACTTCCACCTAATTTTGGTAAGGCTTTCTTCACTCCATTATCTTCGTAATAGATTTCAACCCAGTCGAAACTAACAGATTCTGTTTTACAATTACTATTGAATGTGATTTCCAGACCTGCGGTACCCGTACTAAAAATATATACATCACCCGTTGATGGATTGATAAACGTATCGCCATTGTGCTTTTCATAGTCAGCTGCTTTCCAACCAGATGCAGGCTGATTAGATAATGTCGGCGTGTAATTCCCGTACCAGTTTCCTGTTTTATCCTGCATGGCAGAATCTACATAAGATTTTGCGGCAGATTCCGCAGCGGCTCCTGCCACATCTTCAATTGTTTTTCCACCTAGCTGAAAAGAATTTGCTACAATGTCAACTTTTCCAGTTGCTGTATCAGCTTTGAACATAATATTTCCAGCAGAATCTAATACTGTAAATGCTCCGGTATTGATCCAGTCTGCATTAATTCCGATACTATTCAGAATTTTTGTAATCATAGTACCATCTACGAGAAGACCTGCATTCCATGTATTGCCGCCATCTGTGCTTACTGCCCATCCTTTAGAATTTAATTCAAATACAACTTTAGATTCTTCCATGGTTGAGTGATCACATATATAATATACTTTGGTTCCATCTGTCAGTGTCTTAATGACCGGGTACAGTCCTGCCTGATTTTTCATTGCATTTTCCAGATCTTCTGCTGTTTTTTCCCACTCTGTTTTATTTTTTTGCAGCTGTTTTCTTAATTCCTGATATGTTTTAGCTGCTGCGGAAAATCTTTCGGCACTATTGCGTAGTGCCGATTCTGCGTTATTTGACATTTGATTGTCTGTATCAATAGAAAATACAACATTAGTGAAAAAAGTCTTATATGACTTTAATTTACGGTCATATACTATTGCTCCATCCCCCGCTTCAATCGTAGGGTCTTGCAATGAACTGACAGTCATTGGTCTGAACCTCAATCCAACAACACGCTCACCAATCATAGACGCTATTTCAGCAGCGTTGGTACTGTTGATGAATTTATTCCCATCAATGACAGAAGCATATCCATCCGATCCAGACTGATAAGTTACCTGTCCAGATTCTCCACCGTCTGTAACAACCCTTACACATGTGATTACTACATCATCTGTATCGGCAGTTATATCTGCAACAACATTAGTCTGTAAGGTATGTATATTCTTGCCGGCTGTCAGATCTGACATGTTGTACCATCCGGCTGTCAGCTGTCCATCTTTATTACATTTCCAGAAATGTCCTGAAATCTGTCCAACCCATGTCAGGGCATCCCGGAAAGTCATTGTAGAATCGTCAGGTTTGTCCGAAATAACATAGTCATAATGTTCAAACTGTAAAGAATCAGTTGCCAAAGTCACACCGCAACATCTACATGCATCCTGTATGATCTGCAAAAGTGTAGCTGGATAAGTAAGATTGCTTTTTTCATAACTCACATCAAATTTATGCATGTTATCCAGACATTCAAGCGTGATGATATCACCGTCGTAGCTCGGATCATCTACTGTAAAAACGCCCTTATTAACTGATTCTGTTTTACCGTCTAAGTCTAATGATACTTTTACATCTGAAATCACAGCATTTGTAAAATCATAATCTGTAAAATCATCATACATATTGTTCAGTCTTAAAGTGAACTTCTGGACGATTGCTGAACCTATATCAAAACCGTTTGTATTGGATGTGGAATCATCAACCACAAATCCATTTTCCCACAGTTGACTATCATTAATAGGTATTGCCTTACCGGACGCTAATGTAATTGTACAGGATCCTGAAAAATTTCTGTTATCATCTTCCAATGCCGTCTTGAATGCGGCTGATACATTAATCATTGTCATTACCTCTCAATCACGTCAAAATCAAGTGTGGAATAACGCTCATGACCTTTTGCCCACCATTTCACGTCTGCTTCCATGTCACCGGTATAAAACTCCCTTGTCACATCCCGCCCTTCCAAAGGATCCCAGTATGTAACCATCACATACTCAGGATCAAACGCCTGAAGGATTGCCGTGATCTGGGTCTTTGTCAGATTTACCCAGCCAAGGCTCAGGGTACGCTTCTTTGCGATCCTGTTCTTATGCATCTTGACATCCTGTGTTCTTCCTGCATTCTTCGCAGATACATCTGATTTTTTCCATTTAAACTTGGAAACTTCCTTGGGTAGTGTCACACCACCCACTTTGATTACAATGTTGTCCATGTGACACCCCCTGTCAAATTGTCTCAGTTACCGCAAAACGGTAATCATATTTCTTTTTACCCTTGCGAACTACCTTGTACAGTGTTTCGCTGTCGGCTTTCAGTGTAAATTCAAGGGTAACATCTTTTTCAGCATCATCCCTGTCAAGGATTCCGCTGGCATTGAATGCATCAAGTACAGCTTCAAATACACCATTCTTGATTCCTTCAACGATCTGGTTGTTATTGGCTACTGCGTTTCGACTTCCCATTTTACCGACCATCTCAGGTCCTGCTTCATTGGCCACAAACAACTGTCCCGCTTCCGGGAAACCGCCTTTCGCATACCATTGTAAATTGAAACGTGGAAGTGAGAATGAAAAATTACCAATGTTAATGGATCCACCAGACCAGTCCCAACCGATATGCGGCATAGGGATATGGAAATTTGAGAATCCTTTTGCAAAATTCTGTATTGCATTTCGACCTACATTAAATAGGTTTGGAATTGCAGACGAAATTTTGTTTGGAAGATTACTTAAAATCGTAGTAAATGTACTCCAGTTACCATTAAAACCTCCTTTTAAACCTCCTACGATATCTTTTCCTTTTGATGTTACTTTTTCTTTCAGATTTCCAATCTTGGTAAATACTTCATCCTTAATCTTTCCAACATACCTCAAAAATCCGCTTTCTTTTACAGATTCCCAGCCAGTCTTTAAACCAGTAATAGCATCTGAACCTTTTGATTTAATCCAGGATTTTGCATCACCTGCTTTAGTCTTGATATAACTTCCAATCTTAGATGCTGTCTGCCCAATTGTACTTTCCTTCACAGACTCCCATCCAGTTTTTATTCCTTCCAGAGCATTTTTGCCTTTTTCTTTCAGCCATTCTTTTGCATTACCAAGTTTATCTTTTATCCATCCTGGAAGCTTTTCTACCCAGGATAAAAGTGACTGTAAATTATCTTTCAGACCTTTAAGCAGACCACTGATAATATAAGTACCCTGCTCAGCCATGACAGTTGATGGTGAGTGAATACCAAAGGCATTTTTAAACCCTTTTATAAATGGTGTAAAGATATGTTCTTTTATCCATCCACCAATGCCAATTATTCCATCTTTTATCCCTTTCAGAATACCTAACGGAATATTGCCACCACATTCTTCAATTTTCTTCTGGAAATATTTCTTTGCTCCTGTAACAGCGTCTGAAATAAAACCGCCAATAAATGCGGCTAAACCACCCAACGCCGCACCAATTAACTCAAATAACCTGTCAGCTATTCCATTCCAATCAATGGCGGCTAAACCGTCCCAGACCTTCTCACCAACTAACCCCCAGTCAGTGTTTTCCAGCACAGTAATACCAAGGTCTAATACTCCTTTAATTCCATCAGATAATGTCTGACCGATATTGACAAAATCAATAGTCTGGAAAACATTATTGATAAATTCAGAAATAGCAAACCCGGCACCAGTCCAGTCAAAGTTATTAATACCGGTATGAAAGAAATCCAGAATGGTATTGATACCATTACCGAAAGACTGACCAACTAAAGCCCAATCAGTTGTCTGAATGAAGCTATTTAGTGTATCAGTGATACCCTTTGCGATACCATTAGTTGTGCTTCGTATGAGATTCCAATTAATACCGCTTAGCGCACTATTTATTCCGGTTCCAACAGAATCTCCAAGAGTCTTCCACTGAAATGTCCGAGTAAATGAGGATAGATATTTGAATACTGTATTTAAGCCATTTGCTAAAGTTGTCCCTACCAGAACCCAATTTATGGTAGTGATTCCACCATTTAAAGTTTCTGCAATACCCTTTCCCCAATTTTCAGCAGTAGAATAAATCAAATTCCAGTCAAGGCCACCCAGCGCACCGTTGATACCATTGCCGATTGCATCCCCCAGGCTTTTCCAGTGAAAGTTTTCGGCAAATGTATTTGCCATACCAAAAGCGGTATTGATACCTTGTGCAAGGGTATTACCAACCAGTTTCCAATCGACAGTTTCAAGGAAACCATTCAGGAAAGTGGCAACACTCTTTGCAATCTTGTTACAGGTGTTCTTGATCTTATCCCACGGAATACTCTGCAATGCGGCATTCAGTTTTTCACCGACCATCTCACCTATCTTTGTGAAATCAGCTTCTTTCCATGCCTGTTTGATCAAGTCGGCCAGTCCTTTGATTTTTGACGGAATTTCTTTTGTCTCAAACATATCAGATGGTGATAAGCCACCTGATGTATCGGCTCCATTATTACCGCTATCATCAGAGCTGCTGTTGTCATCCATTTTGTTGATCTGGTCAAATCCAAGGATGGTACGTTGCAGGTCTTTGTTTGCCTTCTGCGCATTTTTTGCAGATGATGCATTATTATTCAGACTCTTTGCATAGTCCTGCTGAACCTTTTTTGCAGTGATATAAGTGCCTTTTCCTGTTAATGCACTCGTCAACTGACCAAATGTGTTCACCACTGAAATGATCTTCTGTATGAGACTATTCAGTATTGGTGCTACCACATTCAATATCGGTGCAAATGCTGCCGCAAAAGCATTTTTTAACTGCGTCAGGGAAGACATCAGCATTGAAATACTGTTATTTGTCTCACCACTGTACTGTGCTAGGTTTTTGAATCCATCTACTAACGCACTTCTCAGCTTGTTTACCAAAACAAATAGTGACCTGATACCGAACGCATATTTGAGAATGTTTTTTAATCCACCGCCCAGTCCACCAGATGCTGATTTTGTTGCACCTGTGAACCTTCGTAAAATAGGAATACCGCTTGTAAACTTCTGTATGAGTGCGGCGAATGCACCAGATGTTCTTTTAATAACTGTAGTTACCTTCGTCAATGCAGACGCTGTACCACTAATAATCTTTTTCAAACCACCCCAGCCCTTTTGAGCAGCATTCAGTCCCAAATTTCCAAGGCCTAACGCACCTTTACCAATTCCTTTAAAGATTTCTTTCGGTATAGAATAGCCCCTTGTAAATGCAGTACCGTTTGACTGCATTTCAGCCATTTCATTTTTGTACCCTTCAATCTCATTTTTGGCTCCTTGAATGTCATACTGTAATGACTTCCACGCTGAACTGTTCTTTTTCACACCAATTGCTTCGTACTTTTCCTGTTTTGCAATTAAAGAACTAAGTGTACCTTCTGCCTTTTTCATACCAGACTGCAATTCCTGAAAATCCTGTGTAGGCACTTTTATTCCGGCCTTCACCTGATATTTAGTAATCGCCTGTTTCATTTTCTGGAACACAGAAACCTGCTTTTTCACTGACTCTGTTGCATCATTCATTTTCATAGCCTGTTTGACTTTTGATGTTTCAGACTTAACAGAATCACTGACATTTTTAGTCACTTTCTGGGCTTTTTCCATCTCTTTCTTGTAAGAAGCTGTGGACGCTTCCAGAATGACTTTCAGTTTTGCAAGTGTATCACCCATACATTTTCACCCCCCTTCCCGACAATAAAATAAGCAGGGTTACATTCCCTGCTGCCTTCGTCTGTTAAATTCATCAGCCCACCGTCTGCGCTTGTCCCTGTAATCGGCAAGTTCTGCTTCCAGCTTCTGATGTTCATAATTTTCTTTATCTTCTTTGAATGTTTGTGGGTAAAAATCCCATGGATTACAAAGTTCAGCCTTTTTATTGAACAAGGTTGAAAGGTTCAGTGCCAGAGCCTTTGACAGAATAAAGTTATCACTGATCTGCTGTTTCCTATCTCTTGCTCTGCATCTGACATAACTCTCCATCATATCCATGATCTCATTTAAAGTGGAATCCCAAAATAATTCAGGCCGTATTCCACAGTCTAATGCATCCGGGTAAATCGCCCACAAATATTCGCTTGTAGTTGTTACAATTCTTCGTCTGTTGCTTCCAGAATTTCCGCTGCCATCTTCGGCGTAAAAAAACCAGATACCGCCAGAGTCGGAATCACAACATTTTTGTACAGATCAATCTGACTTCCACCCTCTTCAACATATTTGTCAAACAGGTTCAGAATATCATCATACTTAACCCCATGTTCCCACGGAAGCATTGCCGCCTGGATGATAGTAAGCATTACAGATAATGCCGGCATATCATCCACCAGATGCATGACGTTACATTTATATTTATTTTCCAGCTTTTCAATATTGGACGCTTTAAGTTTCAGACGGTAATCTCTGCCACCTACTGTCCAATAATGAAAAGGCTTTCTTTTCTTTTTTTCTTCATCCAAATCTACAATTTTTGTTTCTTCTTCCTGATTTTTTACTTCTTCATCTAAACCGCTCATGTTATATCCTCCTGAATTTTCTTAATAAAAGACCCGGTGTTATGCCGGGTCTGTATAAGTAATATCTGACTGTACCATCATGGTCACTTCAAATTCGATAGCACCATTGACACCGCCACCTGTACGCTTAACAGATACCTGAGCAGCAAAATCAATTGTACTTTTATCGGCATCAGTTTCACGAAAATACAGTGTCGTTCCATCTTTATCTGCCTGTCTTAACATACGATATGGACAATCCGCTTTTGAATTATCATATTTGAATTTATATGTCATTTCAGGCAGATCACCGATACCTTTTTCATACTTCTTATGTGGATCAGTCAGGACCGTATTGTCCACCTTTTCCGGATCTGATCCAATATCCGGAATTTCTTTTAAACCCGGAAGGTCTGTATAAGTTGTTGAGCTTCCGGAAGGGGCAGTTTTAGAATAGCCCAGTTTTGCTCCATTTGCTAACATTTATCTTCACCTCTTTCTTAATTCCAGTACACTATGTCGGAACTCATATCAATGATTCCTTCATAGCGCATTACTTTATGTTTCAATCCGCTTGGATCTGGTGCATCACCGCAATAGGTTCTCACCAGACCTAAAGCAGAAACAGCAACATCAACTGCAAGGGCTGTATCAGATGTGCTCTGGTTGTGCCATATATCAATTTTATATGACACCTTAGCCTTCTGTTCAGCGTTGTCAGTACGTTCCCACACGCTGTTATTTTCTTCTACATATTGAATAGTTGGGAAGTTCGCCCAGTCTTTCGGATATGTGTCTGACACATTCTCCGTAACGGTGAGAAGTGCTGCATATACCTGATCTTTTACATTTTTCATCTTGTCACCTTTTTCAAATCTTTTTCGAGTGCTGCTTTAATTTCTTGTGTTACGTCATCCCTCAATTCTGCAAAAGCAGGATACATGAAAGGCTGCGCAACCTGACCTTTTGTATAATATCCAATGACTTCGCCGTCTTTCCCTTTTGCGATACCAAAACCATACTGTTCAGCATCATCTGGTGACATTGCGTCAGCTGGTATCATCCAACCCGACTGGGAATATACAGGGTCAACGTCCGGGGATATACCGTTGTGATGCGCTTGTCCTGTGGGGCCAGTGCCAAACTCAACATAAGGTGCATACTCTGAATTGGTGTATATCTCACTGTGAATCAAGTCTTCCTGTCGTTCTGTACTAACATGGATTGACTGTCTTAATGATCCACCCCCGGAACCATACCTTCGGATAGGACATAATTCTTTAGCTTGTGCCTGAATGCGTAAAGCCTGTTCGTGTACTTTTGACTGTAAACCGCCTTCAGCCATATCAACAAGTCCTGAAAATTTCTGCATCAGATCATCACTCATATCTTCTCCAACTCCATCTTTAGTTGTCGGTAAGGTTTAATTGCAATGATCCGGTAATCTGGATCAGATTCTTCATCAGTAAAAATACAGATTCCATCCTGTTCTCTGAAAACCAAATCATTACCGAAATCAAAAGAAGCACCCTGTTTTTCCCTTATAATCTGATATGCACCATCAAGTTTTAGGTTCAGTATATAGTTCAGTCTATCTCCATATTGCTGAACCTGCACTTTACCAGATGCAGGCCACTGTTCCCCTACAAAGGGGACCCCTGTTCCCCATTCTTCTGTTGAACACCCCTCTTTATCTTTCTTTGAGATTCTCTTTTTCAGATAAAATGTGTTTAGTCTACTTCTTTTTATTCTCATAAACCTTACCACCTACCCGGCAAATACGATAACGATTAAGGGTGTCAAAAATCTGCTTCGGTGCGTCATTGAAGTTATAGGTTTCTCCACCCTCTGACCTACTGTTTTCACCCTCTGTCCCCATACGATTTAGAGCAATCACGGCAAGATCACGAACAGGCTTTTCAAGTGGCTGTATGATTTTTGTACGCATTGTATAAGCCAATACGAAAGATTCTGCATCATCAAGAAGAACAGCAATCAGTTCTTCATCCTGTTCACCTGTCAACTTCTCTACAATACGCACATCAGACGGTCTTACCATCCGCATTCACCCCATTTTCTGTTTTTCCTTTTCTTTTTGGTTTGGAATCAGTTACAACAGGGACTTTTGACCAGCCATCTAATAACAGCTGGTCAATAATTCCCTGTGAATCATCATCAATGATTCTTTCAACATTTTCCTTAATCAGAATCATTTACATCCCCTCACTCAGCGTCTTTGATTGATACAAATACAGAATCAATCTTGTTTTCAAGCACCCACAGATCATGATGTCTACGATAATTCATCTTCCAAGCATCTGCATCCTGGTTCTGATCCGGTGTAAAGATTTTCATTTTGTCCTGTTTTGTTACCGCAATCGGTGTAGTTCTTGCAGTAACGATAAAGTTGATGTCTTTTGCAGTAGTGCCTTTGATATAACCACCTGCTTCCTGACCTTTTGTTTTACCGTCATACAGGGTAATTGCAGAATACATTCTGTTTGACGGTACAGAAATAAATGGTACACCGTCAATAGATGGTACCTGCGTATTGATTCCACCCTGAGAAAATGTCATTGCTGTAATCTTACCAGCGAGTTCCAGTTCCAATTCAGTAATGAAATCAGAGGTTGCCATAATAACGAGCGGACCATTGTATCCGCAATCACGAACAGCCTTGATACCTTCTTTTGCTTTTCTGAGGGCAGATGTGTTCGCCGCTCCCGGTGTATACCCATAAGTCACCATACCTGCTTTTTTTGCAGTGACCGCAGTAGATGCCAACTTAGAAATACGGTATGCATCAATCTCAGGTACCACATGCACTCTCTGAAATTCTCCCATAACCGCAGCGGCAGTTGTCACAAAACCAGTTTCGTCAATATCCATTGCGTCAAGCTGGAATTTACGTCCTCTGTCCTGTGTCATTGTGAGTGTTTCGTATGCCATAGTAGCACCACCCATAACATACCCGTTGTCACGGTCATAGTTTGCGAGTCCCTGAACAGACAGTTTCGGGATCTTTACTTCTTTACCACCGCTGTAAATAACCTGTCCTGCATTGGCATCCATCCAACCAGTTACAGCTTCCTGTACAGCTAACTTATCAAGAGTACGCTGAAACAGGGTTTCAGTTGCTAAAGTATTAATAGCCATATATTTCACCTATCCTTTTCTTTAATATCCACGCATTAATTTTTCAACCTGCGCTTCCAGTTCTTTGTTACCTTCCGGTGCCTTCTTCTGAGGGTCGCCGCCTTTTAATTTTTCCTGAACTGCTGCTTCAACAGCTTCCTGAAAAATCTTTTCTACAGTTGCAATGGATTTATTGCAGCTGTCAGCGTCTGTATATACAAGGAGATCAGCAAGAGAAGGTGGAAGTTTCTTTTCAGCAAGTGTATTTTTTGCTTCTGCTTTCAACTCACTCTTTGTGATTGCTGCTTCTCTGTCAGCAAGTTCTTTTTCTTTTTTCTGCTGCATATACTGCGCCTTTTCATCTTTGTTCATTTTCGCCAGCTTTTCAGCTTCTGACAACTTATCGTTTGTCAGAGCTTCCCATTTTTCCTGTGCTTTCTGAACAGCAGTATGAATTGCTTTGTTGACTCTTCTGTCAAATTCTGCCTGGTTCCCTTCCCCTTTCAGGAAATCATCAAATGACTGTGGTTTATCATCACCAGACCCACTATCATCACCTTCACCGCTACCGGATCCACCGCCGTTACCAGAATCATCACCGGAACCAGCACCATCTCCTTCTGCAAAAAGCTGTAAATTCATAGGAACCTTGCATCTGCACTGTGTAAATGCTCTAAAAACTTTATTTCTCATATTTATCCTTTCCGCCCAACCTATTCCCGTAATGGGCCTGGGTCATTCGTCTTAGATTTACAGTTCTTTAACGTCTGCTGAAAAAAGACAAAATAAAAAGACACTCAGGTCTCTACTTCTCAAGTGCTTTCGCTGTGGTTGTTTTCTCTGTCACAATTTCAACCACTCCTTCAGCCACAAGATGTTTCGCTCTTTCTTCTGTTACTTCCCAGACTGCACCTGGAAAACGCTGCATCTTCTCAACTGGCTGAGTTACATCATTAAATCTCTGAATACATTTAACTTTTACCATTGGTATTTCTCCTTTCTGTTATTTTGCAAATACCCAATCTTCTGCAAGCATATCAGCCTGTGACGCTAACCATCCCACGCAAATGTTATTCTGCGCTGTTTTCATACACACAGAACTTGTACACTCAAAATCCCCGGAGGAAAGACAAGATGTCAAATCTTCTCCATCTGCAAGAAATAAGTACATTCCTTTACCATTCCATCCTTTTCTCGCTACTTTCATACCTTTTTTCAGGTACTTAATCGCTTCTCCGAAGGAAAATGTTGCTTCACCGCCGAGTATCGGGCAGTTTGTTCTGTCTGCAATAATCCATTCGTTAGACTGCATATTCATAGTGGTATATTCAACTCTTTGGGTTTCTCTGATGTCAAGTAAATCGCCCTGAGTATCACTGTCCTGAGGTCTGCACTGTATCATGATGGTTTCTTTCTCTGCATCCCAATACCAAAATCCACCCCATCCCGGAAGTTTTACTTTAGCCCCCTGCTTCATGAGTTTAAATGCTTCTGAAAATTTCATTATTGTTTTTTCCTTTCTCTATAATCCTTCTTCAACAGCTCCCACTTCTCAGGCTCCTGGTATTTTAGTTTCTGGAACCCTGTAAATGATGCAGGTACACCATCAATACCCGATTTCTTATACTTCTGATATTGCGCTTGGTCAGAAGCCTTATTTTGTATTGCCTTTTCCTGCCCTCTCGCCTTCGGGTTATCTTTTACATATTTTTTATACCATTCCTCATAAGTCATGGAAGCTGGAACAAGTTCAGTTCTGCCCGTTTCCGGGTTCAGTGCTCGTCTTTTCAGTTTTTTTATATCATCCTCTGATATGACTGCAATAGTGGTACTTCTACACCACGGATGCATAGGTGGATAGTTCTTTCCAACCTGCCTGTCCTTCAGGAAAAACCTTTTCCCATCCAGTGACCGACATATCTCAGATGTACGCAAGTCCAAAGTCGCAAGAAACTGATACTTTTGCAGATCACATTCTTCATATGCTTCTGCATTCAGTTCCCCGGAAACAAACGCTGCTTCTGTGCGAACCAAACGCCTTGCTTCAAAAATCCCCTGGTCAAATTTATTTGCAATAATTTTCACGGCTTCATTTTCAGGCCGCCCAGTAATCAGATCAATCAGTAGTTCTTCTTTAATTGCTTTTGTCAGTGTTTTACTATTCTTCCACAGACGTTCAGAATAGTGTTTTCCACTCCAAGGCATAGAAATAACTTTATCAATCTGTTTCCTGTCTATATGAGCAAAACTGAAAGCATATGATGTATTGTGCTGTATCTCATAAATCTGTCTGTAATAAGAATCATTCGCCAGATCCACAAAAAAATCACCAGCAAGTATTTTTTCCTGCTGGTAAACATTGTTCATCACAATATCAAGTTGATTCTGTATCTGTCTTAATCGGTCAATTCTGAACTGATACGCTGGTGCATCCAGCTGTGCCAGTATTTCCCGGTTTCTTCCATCCTGCTCTAACAGTCTTTTCAGTTCTTCCAATGAAGAAGAATCCTGTAACTGACTAATCAGCCGCCTTGCTTCTGCTTCTGTCAGGCCATGACTGTTCTGATACCTGTCAAATATCTTGCTAGCTTCATATATCAGCCATTTAGACGCTTTTCTATATAACGTGGCTATTTCATCCGCTGTCTGTTCAGCGTCACTCATATGATGATATATGAGATAATTTGCCCTATCTATCCAGTATCGTTCATTATTCATTTACCTTTCCATCTTTCTTTTTAGGATCCTTTTTATCATCCTGACTGCTATCAGGCTCATCAGAATCAGATGTATCTGTATCATCCGGCGGCGTGTTTGCTGTCATAGAAAACATTTCCTGCTGCCGTTTCAAATCATCTTCTGCTTCTTTCTCCACAGTCTTCAGTTCTTCTTCTGGATCATCCACAAAAGGAATCTGGGCCAGTAACGTTTTCTTTCCAACCTTACCCCACAGATTAGATACAATCTGACTGATCTCTAACAGATTCTTCGGTAATGCCCTGGTAAATGTAGGAACAATACCGGCAACATCAAAACTGATTCCCTTATTTGCATAAAAATTAGCAAATATCCTCAGTCTCTTTCTCAGACCCTTTTTGTAATACCGGGTCTTGATCTTGGTTATATTTTCCATCCCCAGCAGCTTAAATTCCATAGCCACCCCGGAAACATTACCACCAAAACTCTCATCCGACATACAAGGGATATGTGAAAACTTATGGATATCCTGCTCAATAGCTTTCTTCAGGATCTCAACGCCGTTTTCATCAAAGGTTCTTGTCAGGTATTCTGCTTTTGTACCGTCAGGCAGTTCCAGAATCTTCTTTTTCTTCAGTTCTTCCTGTGCTTCGTCAGCAGAATCACTGATCTTGTTCCCTTCTTCGTCATACTCATCACCATCTGATAACAGTGTTCCATATATAGCAAGGATCGCATCAATAAACTGTTCCTTGTCCGTCACACGGTCACTCATTAATGCGTTGTATGCATCAATTAATGGTATCTGAAGTTCAAAATCACCCAGTCCCATCTTGTTGTTTAGATACTCAATGATGGGAACTTCACCTTTATAATGTGGTTCAGCCTGTTCATAGGTGGGCTGAATACCATCAATATTCTGAATATTCAGGATGTACTTATAATGTTCCGTAACTACAGTAGCAATATACTTTATATCTGTCCGGTCAGAATCATCACGTTTTGCATAGTAATATACAGCAAACAGTTCATTCTGCTCAATCGTATCATCATACACAACAAAGGTATTCGCTGGTGACAAATTCTTTATCATCAGGTCTGTTTCATCTTTTTTGGTGTAGATGTATTCATAAGCCCTGCCAAAAATAGATAAGTCCAGACCGTTGTCACCGTCAGCTTCATCTGCTCCGGCGTATTCTAACTTATCCGTCAGGTCTGTGATATCTGTCTGTGCCTTATATGTAACCGGGTTACCGATAAAGTATGAACTGGCAGTATCAGAAATATCCTTTGCATGGTTGCATACCAGTTTGTTCTCCCGGTTCTTATCATTCAGGATCTTATGTTTTCCCTCATAGTAGTCTTCAAGAGTAATCAGGTGATCCACAAAACTCCTGTGTTTTAATATCAGGTGTCGGATAACCTGCTTATCAATACTCAATTCATTCCAGTCCTCAGCTGGTAATGTAAATACATGCATAACTATCAACCTTTCATAGTTTTCAGCTTTGCCAGCTGATTACTCAAAATCGTATAAACAAAGTATCTGACAGCATCCATTGCATGATCGTGCTGTTTCACTGGTTTATCTTCTCCCCTGTCTGCCGCCTTTTCATCCCAGATGTATGACTGAAACTCAGCAATAGTGTTTTCGCAGCTATTGCAGAAGAACAGCTTTTTAAGGTTCAGCAGTGTAGCAACCAGCCTGATACCATCCAGTACATCATTTCTTGCTTTCAGTACTTTATATTTTCGTTTTCTCAGTTCCGCAATAAAAGAAGCAGCTGATGGGTCCACAATCATTGCTCTGATTTTGGTATCACCCAGCCACTTTTTCAAGTCTTCTGCATATTCTGCATCAGTTTTCTGTTTTGACTTGTCACGTCCTGAATAGTAATATTCCCGGATGCAGTACCAATTCCCATCAGTGGCTTTATTCCACAGCAGGAATACAGTAGCATTCTGGGTACCATAGTCACATGACACATATCTGCATGAAGGATTATTTATCAGTTTACCTTTTATTTCATCATATTTGACAATATGTTCATCTTCACTGAACATATCATAAATAATTCCCTCAGCAACAGCCCATAACCCAAGGATGTACCGCTTGTAAAACACCCCAGTGTACATGCTCCTGTATCTTGTCTTGATTTTCTCAGACAATGACAGGTTATCATCCATTGTAAAATGCAGATACAGGATGTTCTTTTCCTTGCATTTGTTAATCCAGTTCTGTTTGAACCAATGATACGGGCCGTCAGGGTTACAGTTGAACCACATCTTTGAGCCATCAACCGAACAACGTCCAGTAGCCTGATTGACAAATGATTCCGGCATCAATGCCACTTCATCAAAGAACACACCAGCCAATGTGATACCCTGCACCAGATCCTGTGACCTTTCATCTTTACCACCGAAGATATAATAAAAGTTTTCTACATCCCCACGACTGACTACCAGAAGGTTATCAGCCCTGTGATCCGTAACAGAATAACCCCTGCTTCTCAACATCAGCTTCAGCCAGAACAGCACATTTCGCCTGAATGATCCGATAGTCTTACCACACATGCCGAAGTTTTGCCCGTCAAAATTGGACATTGACCACATGACAAATGATAAGCACATTGATATTGTCTTTCCTGATCTAATAGCACCATCTGCAATTATTCCATCTGCATCTTTTACAGGTGAGTTATCACACCACCAATTCAATACCTTGCGTTGTTTCTTTGAGAATGGCTGAAACTTAAATACCTGTTTCTTCATCATTCCAATCCTCAGTAGCAGAAGAATTTAATGCTTCCAGGAATCCATCATCTGCTGTTTCTTCAACATCATTCAGTTGGGCTTTTGCTTTCATTGACTGGATCCTTGTCTTCTGTTCTTCAGTAGCCAGTTCCCAGTTTGCATGAAGCATTTCGTCATACTGCTTTATCATGCGGCTTAATTCAGCCTGCGCCCTTGCCTGTGCCTTTAAGAAATTATTCTGCTTGTCCCATGCTTCCTGTACTTCCCAACGTTCCTCTGATACAGTCTCACCATCTTTCTCACCAATCTTGTTGATGGTTCTATCTTGGTGATCCTTAACATAAGCTATCCGCTGTGCTCTCACAATGGCAGCATATGCAATCTGTATCTGGTGCCACAACAGGTCCAGCGGATCTGCATGTTCAATTGCGTCAAAAATCTCTTTCGTCTCATCCGGCAAGTATTTTGAAAAGAATCCATACTTCTCAGCTTTCTTGTTTCCCGGTGGTCCACCGGCTGCATTTTTATTTCCCGGCTGACCACCTTTTTTTCTTTCCGAACGTTCGCTTTTTTTATCCGAACGTTCACTATCCCATTTATGGGTACATTTCCATCGTCGAACCGTTCCTTCTGGAACTCCAAGTTGTTTGGATATATCTATTAATTTCAGACCTTTTTCATATAATTCTTTAGCTTGTTCTATTCTCTGATCTGGTGCTCTTGCCAAGCCCCACCACCTCTCATTCGTCGGTTTTGTATATCGAAAAGTCCGGGAAGCTGTAAAGGAGTAAACAGCTAATTTCCCGGACAAAGTAAAAAGCACATCCCCATGACAAAAGGATGCGCTTCATGTCTGATTGAACAGTCTACACAATATCAGCTTTCCTGACTCATATTCAAGTCAAATCAGACTGCTTTTATATCAACTCTGACTCAGATTATGTCATTTATTTTCTGATGTAACTAGTTTTGTAACCAATTGTAACCAGTTTGTAACTCATTTTACACTAACCAGTTACACTCTCAGCCCTTGATTTTACTGGGTTTCCGACATTTTTGTAACTAATGTAACTAATTTTTACTATATACTATTATATATATATTATTTTTATTACTTCTTACTGATATACATTATAAAAAAATAATATAATAAGAACATTGAAAAAATTAGTTACATTAGTTACATCCAGTAAAATCAAGGGATAAATGAGTTACAAAACCAGTTACAAACTAGTTACAAACGCCCAAACTAGTTACAAAAACATAAAAACAGAGGGTCAGCACTACACCAACCCTCAATGTTTGTTATACATCTGCATTTATTTCCTGCTCATACATCTGATAAAATTCGTTCAATGCCGCTCCATGAATATGAAATAAATATCTCACATTGTAATTCATATCATCAGATATCTGGTTCCAGCTTTTCAGTTCAACATATCTTTCATATAAAACAGAGATATGTACATCATCCGGTAACTCATTAATCTGTTCACAAATTCTTATCTTCAGTCCAACCAGATCATCAATTTTATTATTGATTTCATCCTCTTTTTCTGAAATCTTTGCAAACAGTTCTTCATAACGACTACTTCCAGATTTACTGGTCTGCACTTTTTCACCAGTACCAGGACTACCAATAGTATACAGCATACCTTTTAAGTTTTCTTTCTGCCGTATCATTCTGTTTATGGCTGCATCTTTCTCCCTGATCTGGTTCAGATACTCTTTTGCGGTCATTCCACAACACCTCTTTCCTACTTAAAGATACGCCCTGATTTCTTATGTCTCAGTGTGACACGTCCGACAATCTCAAATCCTGCCAGATCAAGCAGCAGTCTGAACGACTGCATAACCTTATGGTTCAGCTTGTCAATCTCCTGCTCCTGTTTCTTGGCAGATCCCATTGCAACACCTGCTGTCGGATCTGAATAACCCTCACTATTTTTATAACTCATACAACCACCCCTCTGTTTATTCTTTTAAAATATCATGTATTATTACTCTGAACATTTCTTCAAATATTGGTACTACTATTGAATTACCGGACTGATGGTACAACGTTCGGTTCATTCGTCCCGGACTTCCTTTACATGCCGCTTCAGCCGCATAATAATCTTTATCAGAATATCCCATTAAACGCCAGCATTCCAGTTCCGTCAAATATCTGTATTTGCCGTTACCAAGGGCTATTACTTGGGCCGGTGTTCTGTCTTGGCGTGTAGTAATTGTATTTGCATATTTTTCTATGACCGTTGCCCGCCTTATTCCTTTCTTACCAATCGAATTATACACACTTGGCTGCGTAACGATATAACAATCTGGAATAACTCCAGATTCAAGAAAGTTTGAAATATCCTTCATCGATCTTTTACGCATCAATTCAAAATCAAAAGGATGATTTCCTAAAACTGACACTGTAAAGCACCTCTGCCTTGCCTGTGGTACTCCGTAATCTCGTGCGTCCAAGACTTTGTAATTATTAGAATATCCCAATCTCTCCATGTAAGATAGGTATTTTTTAAAATTGTAGACCATATGCTTTGACAGAACGTTCTTCACATTTTCCCATATAACCACTGTGGGCTTCCATTCCCCCATCTGCTCAATGATATGTACTGTTTCCCACATCAATGATGATCTTGTCCCTGAACCTTCATCAGCTCCTTTACCCTTATTAATTCTCCCATTGACCGCTGTTGCTTTTCCTTGATGTCCGGCAATGCTCATATCCTGACAAGGTGAACCATGAATTAAAATATCAGGACGCAGATTCCACCCCGTGACATTTTGTATCTTATACGGTAAATCATCAGCAAATATGGCATTATATGAACGTACAGCTTTTTCATCAATTTCTACATAATCTATTGCTTTTACAGGTATTCCCATATTTCTTAATGCAACACGTGGCGAACCTATACCACCAAATAACTCAAGAATCTGTATTTGTCTCATCTTTTTCCTCCGTGACCTCTGAGAAAATGATCCAGTAATCTGTCACGCCAATCTTCTCTATGTTTTTCACAGGAATCCTCATCATCTACTAAGATTCCCTTGCAATCACAAAAACCATCTTCGTTGTCAATACATGTCCGACATGTCTTATCAATCATATCTTTATCACTCCCTTACAAATATCTTTCTGACCGTGTTATCTATTCTGCTGGATATAATTTCAAGGTGAAGTCTTTTCTTGATCTGCTTACTGAATACAATCTTACCCATAGGTTGCATATTATTATCTGCACAGAATACCTGATATCTTTTATATACGTCTGCTGTTGCTTCGTTCTCAATACTTTCAATGCTATTATCTTCAATGAATGCTTTAATAGGGTTGTTCTCATTTTCGTATTCATCCAGCTGTTCCTGAACTTTCTTTGATTTAGTGAAACCATTATTTTCAATGATTCTCTTCAATCCTTCAATACCAATTTTAATCATGTATTCTACTGAACTTTGTTCATTCAGTTCATACTTAATATAAGGACGGAATTTAGGATCAATGGTAACCCCATCTTCCAGATACTTTGAGAATCTTGCATTAAATGGGATAATAACTAAACGTCTGAGAACTGCACCTGTTTTATCTTTCATTCTTGGAATATCATTGGCACTGAACAGTAGCTTTGTGTATGGGTTAAATTCAAACGGATCCTGACCTTTTCTTTCAGCCTTGATTCTGTCACCAGTAACAATTTTCTTAAATACTGCCACCTGAGAACCTTGCAAGAAATCATCACCGATATCATCACCTAAATTTGCCAGCTTTCCGAATATCATAGATGTACTGAACCTGTCCCCCAGTTCTTTCAGATCCAATGCAGATGTGTTTGCTTCACCGAGAATTGTTCTTATGCAGCTTATAAATGTAGACTTTCCATTTGCTTTATCACCAGTAAGCATAAACGCCTGCCCTAATTCATTCTTTCTGTAAAAGCAATAACCAATAACTTCTTCCAACAACATTCTGATAACCGGATCATTACAGGCAAGCCTGTTCAATGTATCATCTGCCAGTTCATTGTAAGCATCCGGGTTATAGTCCCACGGTATCTTATTTGTGATAACCAAATCAGAAGTAAACGGTTGCATCTGATCTGTAACAATATCGTAAATACCGTTCTGGAACGCTATATAACGGGCATCTGCTGCCGTTTTTTCTTCGGCTATTAATTCCAACAAGTCTAACACTTCCCGACGTTGCGTCTTCTTCAGGTTCGGTATCTGCTGGATCATCACCTTCTCAATCTCCCGGTACCCTACCTGATAAATCCCATCTTCATATACATGAAGCTGACCATTGATTCTGGCTACATTACAGTTACTTTTTAGCCAATCTGCAAAACGTTCAAATAAGAATGTAGTACCATTGAAGAACACAGGCTTCTGAAAGGCTTCATCCCTAAGAATCACTTCCAGTTCTTCATCAGAAAGTGATTCTTTCAGGACATATTTATTCAGGATCCTGATAGCTTCCCTTGTTTCATCCACCGTAAAACCATTTGCTGTAAGTGTCAGAATGTAGTTGAACAGAGCCTGATTCCTACCATCTCCTGCATCCATGTCCAAGAAATCAGTAGCAGCCTTTACAGGAAGCATCCACTTCGGTAACTCTTGATATGTACCACCTTCTTCAATATCCCATTCAATGAAACGTTCTTCACCATTGATCTTGATAACCTCATATGATGTTCTGGTTCCACATTTGATGTCTGCTGTCAGCCCAATAGCAAGCGGCACATGTGTGTGGTTCCTTGTTACCTGATGATTTTTGAACAGGAAGTGTTTTCCTCTGGTAGTCTGGTATACTCTGCAATCAAGCTGATAGTCTTCAACAATATCCATCATGATTTCTGACTGTTCATAATCATCAATGTCTATCAGGATAGTGTCATTTTCCAGAACGCCCCCGAAACCGGGAAGATTCCTCACCTGCTCATAAGTCTTAAACCTAGTCTTATTCTTAAATTTTTCAACTGCTGCTTTTCCTTTGGTTTCAATATATCCTTTATAGAGCATCCATCAACCACCTACTTGTCCCATTCTTTGATACATTGCGTATGTATAAAAATCTCAGTCCCACGCTTTGTTTTTACATATTCAATATCAGGATCCTTTTCATATATCTGTTTACTGCATACCGGACATATACATGTCCAGTTATAATCTTTTTTCTTTAATGCTTTGTATCTATTCCACATTTGCACTTTTGTCATTTGAGCATTTGCCATCATCCCCACCTTTCCGGTACTATGCTGCAATACCAAACTGTTTCAATCTTCTTTTTGCTAAGTCTATATACCACTGTTTGTCCAGGTTCTGCGGTACTTTTACCCCATTTACATCATCATTGTATATAAAGCAATGATCTGGTGTATCTGCGAACTTTTCAGGTTTACCACGTGAACCGCCGCACTTTAATATCCTACCATCCTGCAACTCATTTGAAGCAAATACCCGGTAAGACTTATATGTATACCGCTGAGTCTTAGGATAATCGTAATATGTGTGTTTTACCCTGACACCCTCAACACGCTGGACAGGTATACAGTGTTCATGTTCTACATGTGAATATTTATCTGACAGTTTCACCAGCTTCTGAAACTCTTTCAAATCATCACATTGGTTTATTGTCTGTTCCACTGGTATCTTTTTGACCATGTAATCAACAAGGGCTTTATTCAGAATTGGAAGATCATAATCAACCGCTGAAAGACCTTTCAGATACTTGCCGATTCTTTCTACATCACCATCAGCAGAAATCCATAAGTAATTGTTTACATCCTTCTGATAGATTTCAGAAATATTGTCAAGTTCCAACAGGATAGAACATTTATCTGTACTGCAACGCTGTTCCCACTCCCAGCAGATATCATCAACCATTTCAAACGCTTCATCAGTGTCAGGAATCCAGATAATAAGACCATCCGTATTTGACTGGATCAATTCAAACCCAGGTATTACTTCCAGATGTTCAATCAGATCCAGCAACATAAGCTGACCATTGATACACATGCAGTTGTTATTTCGTGGATCATATGCAGGGTTCGTTTTATCTTTCATGGCACCTGACAGTGCATTAAGCATTTTTTTGTATGGTAACTGGGCCTTTTTCCATTGTTTAGCCAGTGGTTTATTACCAGCTTTTGCTGCCTGAACTTGCGCTTTCTTCATTTTCTTTCTGGTCACGTATACCTTCGGATAGTTGTCATTACCTGCTGCCCTGGTGACAAGTCCCCATGCGATCAGCATTGAAGGATAGTAGTTGTTCACATCAACGTGTAATATCTGCCCTGTTTTATGAATTGGTTTTTCAGTTGCACCATGCAAACCACCGAAGCCAAATGTATGAGGAATCCCAGCAACTACCGTTTCCAGTGAACGGTTATAAAAATATTTCTGCCACCGAAAAGAATCTGTCCAGTCACACTTTTCCATCTCTGACTTCCATTTCTTTTTCAGCTTTATACTATTGGCTTTCTCATAGTTTTCTTTGGCTTTTGTATAATTTATCTTCATTTCTTCAGTACAGTCTTTTACCGCTGTACTGAACCAATCCTGAACATATTTGTATTTGTTCAGTCTCAGACACGGAAGAAAGAAATAATCAAATTCATCATTGAAGTCCTGTTTTGTACACCCAAGAACTTTTGCTGTAATTCTGGCTTCACTGCTGCCGATATCGGATAGACTCACATATTCCGGGAACGCCTGCACAATTCCATGCATGGCATTAAATACATCTACATTTTCCAGAAATACTTTTATAGTTTCTTCAACATCATGCCGGCAGTAAAAAACTGTCTGTTCTATTTCTTTCTCAGTCAGCTTTCTTTTGATATCAAAGGGTACTTCTGTTTCCTTGATATTACTACCCATGAAACCTTCCATGGTCTTCAGACCAACAGGTGGGTTAGGCATAACATCATAATTTATCATTGGAAGTTTATTAAATACTCTTGAATACTGCCATCCTTCTTTTCCCTGAATGATGATCCAGTCATTGATCTTCTTTGGATCCAACCCCAACAGAATCCCTTTCATGATGTATTGGTCATAATGACGGTTGTTAAATCCAACCCATATATTGCTCATATTTCGCTCATATAAGGCTCTTAACTTATCCTTGTCATTGATTATCACGTGTTCTTTTTGATTCGTCACATCAATAAAAACTGCAAGCCAGTCACGTTCAAAAACCTCAAAATCGTAAAATATCATATAATCACCACTACTCTATATCTGAAATACAGATATACTTTAATGCTTTATAGTTTTTTATTCTCCCAGTGTATGCTATCCAGTGTATTTTCCCATCATCTGGTGTGAACAACCCCAACGCATACTTTGTACAATCAGCTGTTTCGCTGCCAAAAAGACCTACCTTCACAAGAACTTCCTTACTTACCTTTTCATTATTCAGCTCTGATATATCTTTCCATCTCATATAATTAACCAGTCACCTTTTCAAATACCGGGTGGAATAACATATTGCTATCCCACCCATAACTTAATTAGCAGTCAAACACCTCATTGATAGTGATAGGGTTGAAATCTTTCGCAGCCCAATCAACCTCAGCTTCAACCTTTCCCTGCACTTCCTGAAAGATGTCAAGAACACAATCAGCAAAGTCAGAATAATTGTAAAATTCCGGTACGGTTTCTGTTTCCAGCTTGTCAAGCCATGTGCAAACGGACTTGATAGCCTTACCATCATTCCATTTTTCAGAAGTCTTGTTTCCAGAGATTACACGATTGAAAAACAGCAGTCTGCCTTTATGCGGACCTTCTTTGATCTTGCACTGTACCGCAAACATCAGCTTGTCTTTCGCTTTTGTCGGCTTAATTTCCATTTTATCGAAGCCAACAATATAAGTACCGTCCGGGACATCCTCAAATGAAGAAAGATCTGCATTCTTTACTTCTTCCTGTAATGCGTCAAGATCAACTTTCTTGTCAAATGCACTGAAATCTACTGCCATAATAATTCACCTATTTAACCTTTCATTTATATAAATTTATTTGTTATCTGATTACTGTCTGGTTCTGCGTCTTCTCTGCCCTCTGACCGGTGGTTCCGGTGCATTCATTGCACCTTCAGTTTCTGGTGTGGCATCCATTTTATCAGATTCAGACTCAGTAACTTCTGGTTCTTCCTGAACTGGTTCAGACTGTTCAACTGTCTGTTCAGCGGTCTTTCTTTCCTTGCGTGTTCTTCTTGGTGGTTTCTGTAACTCAGGGGCAGGTACACTTGCAGCCGCTTCTGCCGCAACATCAAAATCAACTTCTTCAGAATCACCTGCTGCTTCCTGAATTGCTTCATCTACTTTTTCCTGATACTCCACAAGTTTCTCATGGTTTTCAGCTTCTACCTCAGCCCTGCTCTTGCGTGTTCTTGTAGTCTTTTCAGCTTTTTCAACTGGTTCTGCTTTCTGTTCTGCTTTTCTGGTTCTGGAACGTCTGCCGGAAGCATCCGGTTTTTCAATATCACCTGCTACTTTCTGGTCCTCTTTGTCCATTTCTTCATCTGACTTATATGTACCCAGTTCATAATAATTTTTAATCTTGTCGTACACATAGTTCAGATCATTATCAATGGCGTAATTCTGGAACATTCCAAGAGGTGACTTAACTGTATCTTTTCCGCTGTTCTGAGTGTAAAAGTAATATTTAGCTTCATATACACCAGTTCTCAGAACGATTGTAAACAGTCCTTCAATAGTGATCTTCTCTCTTAACAGTTTTCCGATCAGCTTAACTGTAGTCAGTCCATTGTCCAGAGTTTCCAGATGGGTCATATAAGCAACTACCACATCATCCGGTAAGTCTTTGCACACATCAATGATCTCAAAGTAATTTGCACCGAAATCATTGTACTTGTCCCATCCAGTTTCCTTGATTCTGTTCATGTAAGGGATGGCAAGGATATACTGGAAATCATCAACCACGATCAGCTTTTTACCAGCTTTGACCTGTTCCTTCATGTACTTGATAATTTCTCTTGCATCTGTCACATTATCCAGTGTTTCAAAATGATTCTTGAATGGTAATGGTTTACCTACTGGATTTACTACTGCTGTAATAGCCGGATCACAATTTCTCATGCTGGTACTTTTACCTGTACCAGACTCACCCATGATTAATACTTTCTGTGCCATAATTCTTATACCTCTCTTTCTTATTCTTCATCCTCTGGATTGTTATTACCCTCAATGACCTTACTGGCCCACATATCAGCCCAGTGAAGGATCATATAAAGCTGTGTTTCATGCCCCTTGACACCATAGTTTGCAGTTTCATACAGTCCGTCATGATATCTGATAGCAAATTCTTCATCCTCTGTCAGATCAATGAACAGGGTTGCAAGTTTAATGGATCTGGTTGCGTGATCCAACGGTAACAGTGACGGATTACGTTTCCATGGTTTAGCATCTGACTGTTTACCGGATTTCAGGATGTTAGGAATGTACATCTGTTTTCCATAATCGCCGCATTTACCGAGATCATGCAATAAGGCGGCAATCACTACACTATCCTTGATTTTGTTGTAACCTGCACCACCCAGCAGGGAGACACCGATTTTTTCAGCAGTAAACATTACATTTACTGAATGTGCCGCCAGTCCACCTTTTTCATGTGAATGGTTTCCACCAGATGCAGGGGCTTCAAAAAATCCGCACTCTCTCATATACTCAATCAGGTCAAGGACTCCATCACGCCCGGTTTTAATCAGTTCTTCCCTGATAATATCCGGGTAATTGTATTCAACCGCAGTTGCTTTCTCATTCGCCCCTTCTGCAACCTCATTTTCTAATGTACCTGTTGCAACCTGCTCTGCTGTCATTTCTTCAACTTTCTTTTTTGCCATGTTTATTTATCCTCTCTTTCTTAATTTTTCTTTCCACTGATCCTGAAACTCAATATTGTCCAAGTACCATGAATTTCCCTTTTCAGTATCTGCTACAAATTCCTTGAAATTATCAAAATCTTTTGGGTACAGTAAAATCCCACGTCCACCAGCTTTTCTGATTTTTTCAAGATTGTAAAGCTGTAACTCTGATGGTTCCCCTCTCGGTGCTTTTACCTCAAGTCCAAGGAATCTACCATACATACACACCAGTAAATCAGGAATCCCACTTTTGGTATAAGCTGCACCACCCCAGTATTTCAGGAACCAGAATCCTTTTCCCTTCAGGAAGGTTTTCACCTTATTTTCAAAGTTCTTCTCTGCTGCCGTGTTACTCACCTCTTTTCACAAGTTCTGTTTCAAATTTCTGAATGGATGCAGTTGTTGCAATTTCAGTAATAATACTAGCCGCATATTCCATTGAACTGTCACGGTCAACCTGATATTTGTCTGAAACATCACATATCCCAGAAATAAGGTTGTACACCAATTCCGTAATGTCAGCTATGTATTCTGTCCGTTTGTCACCCGTCAGAAATTCACAAACTGTCTTTCTCTGTTCTTTGATTTCTTCCATTTCTTCTCCCTTCTCAGATTTATATGTATATCCGTTCGCATAAGCAAACAGTGTCAACCATGCAAAGTTGATACAGCAAATGATCCCAGGAATCCAGGAATAGGAATCTAACAGACTACCAAAATATAAAAATGAGATACCATTGATAAGTGTAATCAGCTTTAAAACTCTATTTTTCAAACAACTCATCTGTCAGTTCCTTCCCCTTTCTCAATGCTGCAAGATTCTTTTCCTCAAAACTGCCTTTCACCAGCAGGTAGTAATAAAAGCAACTTTTATCCTGTCCTATACGGTGAATACGTTTCTTTGACTGTTCCCATAAATCACAGGATCCTTTGCCAAGTGGCAGGGTGTAGTAAATGATCTTATTTGCTTTCTGAAAATTTCCACCCATTGCACCGGCCTGATACTGAATAAATGTCACGCTGTTCTCTACACACTCATAGGCATACATTGAACGCCCTGAACCATTCACAAAACTTACTTCCCGGTCAAGTGCTTCACATATTTTCCTTAGCCTTGTAAGTTCCTCATTAAAATTGTAGAAAACAATCACCCTGTCTTCTGTTGATTCCAGTAAATCCCTGAATGCTTCTAATTTTTCCTTATGCCACTGACCGCACAGCTGTCTTGCATATAAAGTTTTGGTAAGACTGTTATCACCTACCAACTCAACTCTGGGTGTTACATCATTACCATAAAAATCAGAATCATCTTTAAACTGAATAAGATTTAATGTATCTAAGACCAGATAACCATTTTTCATGAAATGTCTGTACTCTTTGGTAGGTTTCACATAAATCTTCTGTTCAATCTGTTCAGGCAGTTCAATGACTTCCTGCGTTTTCATAAATACTGCCCCATGCTGTGCCAGTTTCTTTTTCAGATGATCTACGTGTTTATACCCAGTAACAACTTCCCGTTTAAACTGTCCCTGTTCTACCCATTCTGTATCTACATAGGAAGCCCAGAACGCTTTTTTCTTTATATCCCATCCCAGCAGCTTGCATTGTGACCACAGCTTTTCATATTTACCGGATGTTGGTGTACCTGACAACAGAACAACGCTTTCTGGTTGTAATCTCAGAATGAATTTTGCTCGCTGTGTAGTCTCATTTTGTATCAATGAAGATTCATCCAACATCAAAGTAAAATCCTTTATATGAGTGATATATGAACGCCTGTACACCAAATCATAGTTGATAACACCGACAATCTGTTTTTTATAGTCATAGATGGCACTGGCGTCAATCAATTCCCGGAACCGTACCGCCTGTGTTTTCTTTGTCAGATTGAACACTTCATAATCTGGATAGTACTTTTCAAAGTGATCCAGCCAGTCGTCAATCTTTGATTTCTGGCAGACTACCAGATTTACGTCATTATTCAGCAAGTACATTTTCTCTGCACCGACAAAAGTTTTACCAAGGCCCATGTCCAAGTAATATGCGCATCTGTTGAATGATTCTGTCTGGTCAAGGGCCTGCTGCTGATGGGGCATAAAATTTAAAACGGGCATATGGTTTTTACCAGCCTGTCCACTGCTGAATACATTGCTTTATCAAAATCAGACAGATTCTTTGCAGCTTCAGGATTGTATTTGATTCCCAGTTCTTTCACTACGCTATCCATTGCAAGATCAAGCGCATACTCTGCAAATGCGTCACTAAGTTCAGGATTTCTATGTAACTCAAAATCAAGAATTATTCTTACAGACTTGTCAATTTCTTCCTGTGGTACATCCTTCCCAAATAATGCAACGCTTCTATCCACGTTACGCTGGATTCTTTCAGCAATACCTTTTTCTTTCAACATTTCTACAACTTTACTCATTACTTTTTATCCTCACTTTCTACTTTGATTCCTGTACATTTTCTGAAAATTTCTGCATCAAAATTCGGTAATGACTTTATGGTATTCTTGACACCCTCAGTCAGACCATCCCACCAGATCTGTGCTGACTCTGATTCATCCAGAACCTTCAGATAGCCACCTGTTGTTTCATAAGTTGGGTATTTCTCTTTTTCTTCATCCGTCATATCGTATGAAGAAACCCATTCAACCACATTCTTAGGAATATGAACCAATGCATAACGTGCATCAGAATTGATCCAGTCACGGTAAGTCCAGTCAGTAGGTTTATCGAACAGCATAATCTTCTGTTCTTTCGTCATAAAACAACCAGTATTAAAAGAAGAAAAGTTCCAATCCCCGGTGTTGCAATCCCCGGTGTTCCAATCCCCGGTGTTCCAATCCCCGGTGTTGCGATTCCCGGTGTTGCGATTCCCGGTGTTGCGATTCCCGGTGTTGCAATCCCCGGTGTTCCAATCCCCGGTGTTGCAAAGACCCGTACAACCTTTTCCTGTATTCACAATTGTCAAGAGTTCCTGCCAGCTGATCTCACGTACAATCTGGATTTTGTTAGTGCAACATTTTGTATCATCTGATTCAGTATCAACCGTCCCCAGTGCAAGAACTTCTGCAACCTTATTTTCAGGATTGAAACTGTAATAATTGAAACAGTCAGATGCTTTTGTACAGAAGTGAAAACCTCTGCTGCAACATTTTGGTGTTACATCTTCCTCAAATGTCTTACCTACTTCGTACAGGAAGTTTCTACAAGTCCAGTCTGGGTTAAATACTTTATAGCCTTTAATTGGTTCGCTCATTGTCATTTTTCTCCTTTAATTATTCCATCTAATCCTCAGATCAATATTCAACTGCTCTTTGATTTCTTTAATGTAATCATCCCAGGTTGCCAGATCATCCATGAGATACTCAGCACCTTCTTCCATCTTGGCAATCAAACGTCTGCAACGTTTCTCACCGAAACCAAATTCGTCATGAACGGCAGCAATACATAAGATAGTGAATGTATCAATTGTCATTTCCTTGATTTTCTGTGATGCTTTATCCAAATCCTTAGCTGCCAGAGAAGTATGTATTCCGGTCACACCACGAAATTTACATTCTCTCTCTAATGCTTCAAGTCCACCTTCCTTTACAATTCTTCTGGCAAGATCAAGACCGTCTTCACGACCTCTTTCATACTCTCTCATTTTGTTCATAAGGCAATCCCCTCAACTTCTGCAAATCTCTTTGCATTGATAAAATAGGACCATCTGTTGTCAGAGGTATGTACTGCATATCCCCAGGGAAAAACACCCTGCTGTAAACCTTTTCTGACCGTGTTATGGTTCATACCCATCAGTTTCGCCGCCTTCGTCACATCAAGTCTCGGGATAACGCCATCCCTGATTTCAAGCTGCGGCATAACCTGAAGCTCCTTATCCATGCCGGTGAAGTAATCAGAAGCCAGACCAAGTGACGTAGCAATGGCACTCTGGACATCTTCTGACGGGATCTGTTTACCTGACAGATACTGGCTCACAGAACCCTTACTTTTCCCGGTCATTGTTACCACCTGCCGCTGGTTCAGGTTCAGTTCCTGCATTGCCTTTTTTAATTTCTCAGCAAATTTCATTCATCCTCACCGCCTTCCGGGAAACTATTGTTGTTATACTGTCTCATAATATGGATCTTATATTTTCCATCTGAGCATTTCTGAGCCTGAATGATGCGGTAACCTTTCTTGCTGTCCTTTAATTTCTGTTCAAATACCGCAAATTCCATTTCAGAATCAAACTCAATGAACTGTTCAATCCACGCTGAAATGATTTTTTTCATTGCAATCCTGCTCACTTTCTGCTACTATGTAGCTGAAATTATTTTTGTTGCTGTCCCATGGGAACTGGTACTTCCTGTGGGACTTATCTTTTTCTTCTGGTCCTCTTAGTAAAATAACCTTCTGGAAGTTCCAGCGCAGCACACATTTTATTGCGTATCTCTGTACCGGGTTTCCTTCGTCCGTCACAATATTCATAAATTCTGTCACTTTTGATTCCCACAAGTCTTGCAAATTCTGCAATACTCATATTTCTTGCATTCAGTACATCCAACAACTTACCGCCGTTAAATGGTACCGTGTAGCCTGCCTGACTCAATCGTGGTGCTTTCGTTACCTCTGCTGATACAGAGTTACCAATATCAGGGATGATGTGCTTTAGAATCTCCAACACGTATGGGATTTTGTCTGTGGATGAAGCTGATATGATTTCAGCACATCTTACTATCAACTCTGGTGATACATCAGGTACCTTGATTTCCTGCTGAACATAAGCACCTGTTTTCCTGATTGATGGAAGTACTTCTGATGTAACCCAATGCTGAAAACGTTTAGCAGATGGGAGCTTGCTACCAAGGATAAGGGCGTATAAGCCGGATTCGTTGATAACTACCATTTTCTGTTTTCCACCAGGTGTCACCATTTCAGTGACCCCTTTATCTTCTTCTAAAACATGGTTAGAAACTGCGTTGGCAAGTGATTTTCCATTTCCATATCCCAATGCTGCCGCAACATCTTTACCAACGAACCATACTTCACCATCAATCTCTACTGTACGGATATCACCAAACTCAGGGTTATTGAAAACCTGAATGTTATTCATTTACTGACCTTCTTTCTTTTCGTCTTTCTTACTCATTGCCGCCGCTGTTGCAATAGTTCCTTCCAGATAACCACGCTCACGCTCGGTCATATCTGGTAACTTTTTGGCAAGGTCACGAATGATCTGTTTTTCTTTTTCTGACATAACTTTTCACTTCCTTTCTGTGTTGTGGTATACTCCCTATGAAGGGAGGTGTTTAACATGGAATTAACTAAAAGAGAACACGATATTTTGTACGACTGGATTACTTTTAACCTAATCCCCATTAAATCTTTCAATGATAGAAAAACTTCCTACGGTTTGAAACACATCTTTGAAGCAGATGAATGTGGGTTCTATGTCACCAATGATGATTTCAAAGAAGTCATGATTGAGCACGGTTTTAAAGTAAGAAACCCAAATGACATTAACTGGGTTTTTAATATCTCCAGCCGATCACCAGCCTTTAGGAAATAGTCTCTAACATGTCTGGTATCATGTTCTTTAAAGGTTCCTTTAATGTAATTTCATAAGTATTAAAATCCTCTACAGCATGGTACCCGGCATTTGTTAACACTTTCAGGAATGTTGATTTTCCAGTCTGCGGCTCTCCCTGAATGATGATTGTCTTTCCACTTTTCAGTGCATCTTTCAGTTTTTTAGCTTCCTGTTTTCCAAGTAATTCAAATAAATAATTGTTAAAAGTCATTCTGGCTCACACCCTTTCCGTAAGATGAAACTAAAGTTTTTCATTAAGTGCAGATTTTCTAATCTGATCCACTGTCAATGAAAGAAGTTCCGTAGCTTCCTGAACAGACAGGTCTTTGGCTTTCAACCAGTCGAAAAGTTCAAACCGAAGTTCTGTCTGTTCTTTTGTCAAATGTGTAGTCATTACATTCTGTTTAATCATTTCCATTTCTTCTCACCTCTCTCTCTTTTTCGTTATAGTCTTGCTTCGCTTGGACAATGTAAGTCAACAAGGTACTGTGTCATCTCGCTCGGCTGATTCTTCCGCTTAACATCTTCTTGGTTGAGGAGTAAAGTTCTGATTGGTTCAGACTGTTCATTTTCTACCAGTAGTTTGAACACTATGCTTTCTTGTCCTGATGTCCCTACTTTCTTCAACTGCTTTGCCGGGTCATGTTTATTCTTCACACGCTCTATCTGTTTTCCACAGCCTGAGCACCACCTCACTTGCGTGTAGCCCTATCGCTTCACCCGGTCTTTCCTGCTTTCCTTATTGACTTATGTGACCTGCCATCATCAGCACCGGGTGGTCATTTCCGGTGGACGGTCATTTCTGACCGTTTCGGCTAACCATTTATTATTGCATTTATAGTGTTCCATGCCTGTTCATAGCTTCTTAATACTTCGCCCTTATGTGGACCTGCAAGAATAATGACTCCCCACTTCGGAGTACTAATTCTATCAGTTATCATTTTTTTATCAGGCACATATTTCGCTTTAAATGTTCTGAGTGCCTTCATTGCGTATCGTTTATACTGTTTCTTTGTCATGTCATTTTCCTCTCTTTCTTTGTGTTGCTGTTTGTCTTTGTTGTTTACATGGCTATCATACGTCATCAAATAGCATTTGTCAACACCTTTTTTGTTGTTTTAATGTCATTTTGTTGTTTTAATAGCATTTTTCTATTGATTTTTTGCTCTACCCGGTGTACAATAAAATAAGAAAAGAGGTGAAGCAAAAATTGAATGAAAGATTAAAAAAGCTGAGAAAAATTTTAGATATGACTCAGCAAGCATTTGCTGATAAGTTAGGAGTAAAACGTAACACAGTCGGACAATGGGAATGTGGTGTAAATCCTTTAACAGATCAGACAGTTATTTCTATCTGCCGGGAATTTAACGTCAGCGAAAACTGGTTAAGAACTGGTGAGGGTGATATGTTCATGGAAATGTCCAGAGACGAACAGATTGAAAAATTTATTGGAGACCTTTTACATGGTGAAGAAGATTCTTTTAAAAGGCGTTTGATTTCAGGACTGGCGGCACTAGATGAAAATGGATGGAAAGTATTAGAAGACTTTCTGGATTCTATCCAAAAGAAAAAGGGCTGATTATTTCAGCCCCAGAAGTGCTTTGATATGTACATAGACAAGGCGCAAGCACCTTTCGTCTAACATATCAAGCATTTCAATTATTTTTATTTTATAGTCCAATACATCCATCCCCTTCGTGAACCACACGACCCGAAACAGTAGCGATAAATATATTATCGAACATCTGTTTGCTATTGTCAAGTGGTAAATTATGGAAAAAGGTACGATATGAAAGATAAAAAGACTGGGCTTCGTAAAGAGATAATTCTCATAACAAGTATCGCATTACTAATTATCTCCATTACTTCTTCCGGCACTAAACTTTATTTTTCTATTCCATCAGCTCTGGTATGTTTCCTTTGCGAAACATATGGACTTGCTAACAGAACCCAAAACAAAAAATACAAATTTATATTTTCTGTTTTTTCTCCGTTCTGTTTCCTGTTCCTACATTTTTGGCTGCTATATTTATGCAAAGACCCTTCTACAATGATGAAAAGAGCACATTCCAGTTATATCATTGCGATTGTAATAATTGCATTACTGGACATATGGTATTCATCATTAATTTCAGAGAAAGTACAGCCGCCAATTGTTCAACAAATTGATTTTTCTGAAATACCTGCACCTGTTGAAAACATAACATCAGAGGAACCAGTTCAGACAATAAATGAACGTATCAAGCTGTATAATGATAAATTTGATTATATGACTGGTCCCGATTTTGAAGTATATTGTGCTGATCTGCTACGGAAAAATGGATTTATAGACGTATCTGTAACATCCACAAGTGGTGATTTTGGTGCTGATATTATTGCAACTCAAAACAAAATAAAATATGCCATCCAATGTAAATGTTATTCTTCAGATATCGGCGTAGACGCAGTATATCAGGTTACTGGTGGTATGAAATATTATGATGCTAATGTGGGAGTTGTTCTCACAAACAGATATTTTACACGTCAAGCGAAAGAATTAGCTTCAAAAATCGGCATTGTGATGTGGGATAGAGACTTTTTAATCTCCCTGATTGATTCTAAAGCTGATATTGTTTCAGACGCAAGAATACCAAGACAAGAAGATGGAACTTGTAACCGTGATGTGTATTTTGAAGAAGCGGGTAAACTTATTATCGAAAAAGAAAATGCGTATGTTGGTTTACTTCAAAGAACATTTAAAATTGGTTTCAACAGAGCGGCAAGAATTATGGATCAGCTTTGTGATGTAGGAGTTATAGGACCAGAGAATGGAACAAAACCAAGAAAAATTCTTATGTCTATGGAAGATTTTGAAGAATATTTGAAAAATCATTAGTTTGTAACCAATTTTGTAACTCATTGTAACTCATTTGTAACTGTTCCGAAACTGCCAGAAGTCCAGTAAAATACAAGGCTTCGGGGCGTTTTTGTAACTGTGTAACTCATTTTCCCTTATATATTATATATTTTTATTATTTACTTACTTTTATATTTTTAATTTATTTTTTTTTATAATAAAAATATTTATAATAAGAACATTGTCAAAATTAGTTACATTAGTTACATCCGCATAAAATAAGGCATTATAACAGTTACAAAACCAGTTACAATCGGTTACATTAGTTACAAATTGATTTTAATATAGAAAACCGCCCTGATGTTGGCGCATCAAGACGGTCCTCTGTTCCCGTTATGGGATGGATGTATAAAATTCCAATAATCATTCTACCATAATGGGAACAGTCAAACAAGCCACACAAATGTTTGGCTGTTATTTTTATACCTATTTTTAGAAAGGATGATGAAACTATGGCTGAAGGTGTAAGAAAAAGAGGTAAGACCTGGTCTTACTATTTTGACACTGCCAAGATTAATGGCGAACGAAACAAGATTGAAAAGGGTGGATTCCGCACCCAGAAAGAAGCATTGGACGCAAGGGCTGCTGCCATTGCAGAATATAATAATACCGGCAGATCATTCTCACCCAAAGAGATCAGCGTTGCTGATTACCTGGACTATTGGCTGGAAACTGTAATAAAGAAAAATATTGACCATGGGTACACTTATAATACCTATCGTGATTATGAATCAAAGATCAGGCTGCATTTAAAACCTGCTTTTGGTATCTACAAATTAAGCAGTTTTCAGTATGCTCCTGATAAGGTCCAGGAATGGATCAATGACATGAAGCTAAAGGGTCTGTCCAAAAGTATGATAAAAAATACTCTGACCTGTCTGCTGAATATTCTTGTGCGGTAACACCGCAAGTCCGGCAGACGGGAAACCGTCTGTCC
>OLSE01000605.1_pt1 | contig 41196 bp, 45 predicted proteins | sample 1673191 | NCBI WGS metagenome assembly OLSE01 (sample SAMEA3136764, study PRJEB25190) | human gut metagenome | biome: human gut; feature: human-associated habitat; material: faeces | place: Austria | collected 2013
GATGAAGGAGGTGCAACGGCATGATTACTGCCTTAAAGAAAATCTATGCTTTTTCCGGCCGCTGGAAAGGGGTTCTGAAAAAGTCAGTGGTGTTCAGCCTGCTACACTCAATCTTTGATATGTTTCAGATCGGCGCTCTTTTTCTGATCCTCAACGGGTTAGTGGAAGGAGTCAAAGGGCAGGATATTCTGTTCGCTTTTCTGCTTCTTTTGGCAGGGGTGATTGGAAAAATCGTTTGCAGCTATATTTCAGACTTTTCACAAACAAGAGTTGGCTATTTTATGTGCGCGGATAAGCGCATCCATGTGGGCGACAGAATGAAGTATATGCCGATGGGCTACTTTAACAGCCATAGCCTGGGGGATCTGACCTCTACCGTCACCACAACGATCAGCGATGTGGAGAATAATGCGCCATCGGTTCTAATTACAGTAATCCACGGTTTTATCCATGTAACGGTTATTACCATTGTGATGTTTTTCTTTGACTGGAGGATTGGTCTGCTGGCTTGCCTGGGGATTGCGATGTTTTTGCTCTGCAACTCCGCCCTTCAAAAGAAATCACAGGAAGTATCTCCTAAACGGCAGGCGGCGCAGGAGGACTTGGTAGGCGCTACCCTGGAATACATCCAGGGTATGGGCATCGTAAAGTCTTTTAATCTCGGTGGTGGGTCGAACCAAAAAATGAAACAGGCCATTGAGGAAAGCCGCGCACGCAATACAAAACTGGAAACCGTTTTCGGACCTTACGGAATGGTGCAACTGTTTGTTTTGCGATTGGCGAGTGTGGCAATCATGTTTTGCTCTATCCTGTTCTATCTGCAAGGCAGCATGACACTGGTGTACTGCCTGCTGATGTGTGTTGCGTCCTTCCTGATTTTCAGCGAACTGGAGGCCGCGGGAGGAAAGTCCTTTGCCCTTCGGTTAATCGAAAGTTCCATCGACAAGGTGGACGCTATTGACGATACACCAGTAATGGATTTGTCCGGCAAAGATATTGCTCCGAAAGATACCACGATTGAATTGCAGGATGTTGGCTTTTCTTATGGCGATCACCGAATTTTGAACCATGTCAACCTGACGATCCCGGCAAAAACCACTACGGCGATAGTCGGTCCGTCTGGCTCTGGTAAAACGACATTGTGTAGCTTGATTGCTCGTTTTTGGGATGTAGATGAAGGGTGTATCAAACTGGGAGGCACCGACATACGGGAGTATAAGCTGGACAGCTTACTCTCTAATATCAGCATGGTCTTTCAGAATGTTTTTCTCTTTGCGGACAGCATCGAGAACAACATCAAGTTTGGCAAACCGGATGCCACTCACGAAGAAGTTGTCCGAGCTGCAAAGAGTGCGTGCTGCCATGATTTTATCATGGCACTGCCAAATGGTTATGATACCGTCATTGGCGAGAGCGGCGCTACTCTATCCGGCGGCGAAAAACAACGGATTTCGATTGCACGGGCTATTTTGAAGGATACCCCTATCATCATTCTGGACGAAGCAACAAGCAGTGTGGACCCGGAAAATGAGGCGGAACTCCAGCAGGCCATTGAGAAACTAACAGAAGATAAGACTGTTATTATCATTGCTCATCGGCTGAAAACGGTTCGCAACGCCCAGCAGATTGTTGTTATTGCAAATGGCGGAATTGCCCAACGAGGTACACATCAGGAGTTGATGGAGCAGCCTGGTATTTATGCCGATTTTGTGAATGTTAGAGAAAAGGCAATCAACTGGAAGCTGTCCGGTGATAAAACACAGTAACAAAAAGGAGCCAATATGTTTTCTTTGCTGGTACGAATGGCATGGGAGGAACACATGGAGAAAAAGCGACATACCACCGCATCCGGTGAAGATTACCTGGAGGCTATCCTTGTTCTCCAAAAGAAACTCGGTATGGTACGCTCCGTAGATGTGGCCCGGCACATGGGATTCACCAAACCGAGCATCACCCATGCCATTACAACGCTGCAGACCGGCGGATTTGTCGAGCGGGACGAGGACGGCTTCATTCGCCTGACCGATGTGGGCCGCGAGGTGGCCGAGCGCACCTATGAGAAGCACTGCTTTTTCACGGAAATGCTCATAGAGGCCGGCGTGGATCAAGAAACGGCTGAGGCCGATGCCTGCCGGATGGAACACGCCATCAGCGAGGACAGCTTTCAGCACCTGAAGGTCAAGCGCCAGGGATAAATCTTGTTTAGAAAGGGCGGGCGGAGAAATCAGATCTTTGCCCGTCCCTTTTCTCTGTGTCGAAACTGCGAGATTTTTGACGGGAACAACTGCATGATGGGAAAAATTGCCGTTCAGTCAAAATCCAGCGATCTTTGCCTTTTACACTTATAATATGGCATTTTGAAGCCATAAGCAGATAGAAAGAACGGGAGGAATGTCTATGAGACGGAAAAATCAAAACAGCAGAGGTAATTCCAAGTTACAACAGGCGGTCTTATTCCAAAGAGAATGAGGCCGCCTTTTCATTTATAATCCGACAAAAATCAACAAAGTTTTTGGAACAACACTGCACCTAAGATGATTGGCAGGCCCGCCGCCTGCTTGTAGCAGCAGCGGTGGGCTCGTGTGCAAAGTGTGGTCCAGATGGCAGGGAGCCAGAAGTGCATGATGGAAAGATGGATCATGCACATAAAGAGGTTCGTCCATCTGCTTACATTTCGACACACAGCTTACTTTACAATACGGTTCTTCCGCCGCCCTTTTCACGGGAGCAGGCGGGAACATCGCAAATCGAGCGATAAGCCTCCTCCTGCGGGCGCCGGAAGTCATGACGGACTTCTTTATGTGTATCACTCGGCCGGCAGTTCACCTTTGCGGTGTGCGGCCGGCCGCGTTTCTTTATATGGCAAGGTAAGACGCCCGTTAGTTCGGTGCCGGTCTCCGCCAAAGGTTCAAGAATTCCCTTAAAATTCTTGAACTACTTGGAGGATAAGGCCATGTGGCAACGAAATAATGGACGAGCAGAGGAAGAACTGCAAATCAAGTTTACAGGTTACTTAATCCAGGCGGTCAGGCGCACCCAGCGGGATTATCTGAAGGCCCTTTATGCGTACAGCAATCAGGAGACCTTGACAGATACGATCTTTGCCGTGAGTCAGACGCTGGAGCAGGAAGTGATGGAGCGGCTGCCCCTCTGGGAGAAAATTGAGAGCGGTGCGCTCCTGTATGCCCTAAAACAGCTGAACGAGCGGGAACGGTATGTGTTCCTTGCCCGTGTGCTGGACAAGCGCCCATTCGATGTGATCGGCGTGCAGGTGGGATTGTCGTATAAGGGCGCGGCTGCGGTGTATTACCGGGCCATTCGGAAGTTGAAGAAGAGCATCGAGGGGGTGAACGGATATGACATTTGAACAGATGCTGCGGCGAGCCAAGGGCGGTGACCAAGAGGCCATCACGAGCGTTTTGCTCATGTACCGGCCCCTGCTGCTCAAGTATGCCGTGATTAACGGCAGACTGGACGAGGATCTGTACCAGGAGCTGTGCATCACGCTGATGCGGGCGATTGAACTGTTCCGGATTTAAGTCTATGAGAAAGGCCCTGAGATTGCCGTCTCAGGGTCTTTCCCGTGGGCTTAAAATAGACTTGACGCTCAAACTCCTTACGCTGTAAGCTGTTCCGCCCAGCAGGTTTATTCAGATGCAGCAATACTTTTTAAATTATTCTCAAACTGCCTCATTGCATGGAAAAGTTTACTCCACTATAATTAAGACAGGAGGTGTTGAGAGATGGCAAATGAAGATAAAAAAGATTTTAATGCAATGCTACACGATAGCAAGGATATGCCTAAAGTTCAGACCATTACTGATCAGAAAAGCATTGAGAAATATGGCGGAAACAGAATGTACTTTGCCCCACCGATTGACTATGACAAGGTGATGAAACAAATTCCTTACGGTAAAGTAATCACTGTCGGAAAAATCCGTGAATATTTTGCTGAACTGAACGGGGCAGATTTCACAGAGCCTATCACAGCCGGGATTTTTGTATCTATTGCAGCATGGGCGAGTTACCAGCGTTCCGAGGATGAAACCCCGTATTGGCGAACCTTAAAGGCAAATGGGGAATTGAACGCAAAATATCCCGGCGGTATAGAAGCACAAAAGGAAAAGCTGGAAGCAGAAGGTCACACAATTATTCAGAAAGGACGCACAAATATAAAATATTTCGTAAAGGACTATGAAAGTGTTCTTTTTGACTTGAAATAAGAAGTTTTAATTTGCTAAACGTATTATTATCAGACCGGCCAGCCCTAAATTATCGAAACTGAATACCAGCCGGCCATCGGCGGCACCACCGAGCAGGAAACCATTGAGACCCGCTGCTAATTCAGCAAGATTCGCATTGGTCTGGCCTATTGGCAACAGGGCCTGCTCTGTGTTATACTAAAATCAACGAAGGGGGTGAAGGCGCGATGAGTCCATTGGAAAAGAAACGGATTGCAGCGGTCAAGACAGCCGACGCGATCAACGCCATCGAGGGCGCGCCGATTTCCAGCTATGCACGGTCGCTGTCTGCCAGCTGGGCCCGCGGTGAGCTGACGGGCGAACAGATGAAGCAGGCATTACTGGCACATCATCGCCGGATCGCGGAACAGGAGCGCCAGAGCCGTGTCTGACCCGTACCTGTATGAAGATGTGCCTGTCTTGAAAAACAAGCTGGGCATCAAAAATGAGCAAACACTGGATCGCATCGAGGCTGAGCAATCCAGAGCCAATATGATGCTGTTATACGAACAGGGCTTTCAGGACTTTTCTCCAAATGGCCTGCGGGAGATCCATCGGACCCTATTTGACGACATTTACGAATGGGCCGGCCAGTACCGCATCATCAATATCGAGAAGCGGGAGAAGCTGCTGGCAGGCCGAAGCGTTTGGTACAGCAACGAAGACAGGATCGAGGAAGATCTCGATGAGGCTTTTGGGCGGCTGGGAAATGCTCGCTGGAACGGCATCAGCCGGGAGCAATTTGTTCACCAGCTTACCAGCCTTTTCCCGCCGATCTGGCAGGTGCATCCTTTCCGGGAGGGCAATACCCGAACGGTTATAATGATGATGACCTTTTTTGTGGAGCATCATGGATACTTTATGGATCAGGAGCTGATGGCTGCCAGTGCCGGTTATGTCCGCGACTCCTTTGTGATGGCCTCCCTGGACCAGTTTTCAGAATTTGAGCATTTGGAGAGCATTTTGCTGGACGCTGTTTGTGATGAGCCGATTGATTACAGTGCGGAAAGCCTGGAGGAGCCTGCCGAAGTACCGGAAAAATATTGCAAATACCAGAAGGAGCCTTATGTGCCGGAGCCGCATTACCGGCGTGAGGAATAAAAGAAGCGCACAGCGGAAGAAGATCCGTTGTGCGCTTGTCTTATTTTGGTGAGGTGCCTGGGGCGACGAATTTGTAGCCGTGGCCCCGCACTGTTTCTATGATGCCAGTCCCCAGCTTGCGTCGGAGTTTATAGACCATGCTGGAGATCCCCGTCCAGCTGGCGTCAAAGGAGTCCGCTGCGACAGCCTCGTAGATTTGGCGGGCGGTGAACACCTGCCCTGGCCGACGGGCCAGCAGGAGCAGAATGTCGAACTCCATCGGCGTCAGGTCTATCGCCTGGCCGGCCTGCCACACCAGCCTGTGCTGCGGGTCGATTTGCAGGGAGCCAAAGAGCAACGGTGCGCCTGCGGAGGCGGCTACTGTAGAAAAATCTGCAATAGAAGAAAGAGCGGCGATTGCTTTATTAAAGACAGCATCATCGTTGTCATCAAAAGACAGGATTACCAACTTCCCAAACGAATCACCTCCCTATATTTAGAACCGTGATATAATCATTTTCCTATTCTGCAGTCGGCCTTTTCTTGAAAGAGATAGTTCCAGAAATGCTTGCGGCAGCACTGGCTACCACATGACTGATCAATACCGCAACCCAAATTCCATTTAGGCCGAACCCCAGATAGGAAAGTAAGTACGCCAAAGGCATCCGGACTACAATGTAATAGAAAATCATCAGAAACATACTCTTTGACGGTTTCCCCATACCGTTAAGGGAACCTAAATAGCAATTTGTGACGGTGTTAAGAATATACCCAATGCTGACGATCAAAAAATAAGTTCCAACAATAGCGGCCACAGCCTCACTGCGGACGAATAGACCGGAAAGCTGTCTCGAAAAACCGACCACCACAACGGAGAGAATTACGAGCAGGCCACAGCCATATCCCAAAGCGCACTTTAGATAGTCCTTGGCCCGATCATAACGGTTTGCACCAACACACTGTCCAATAATAGTGGTCAAAACCATGTTCAGTGCCATTGCCGGGTAGAAAAGAATGGTTTCCAGTTTTCCCGTTACTCCATAAGCTGCTATTGCGGTGACGCTATAGGTGCTGACAAGCGCCGTGAGGAAAGTCGTGCTGATTGCAGGGATACTTTGCTGGATGACAGAGGGGATTGCTTTCTGAATCAGGGGCAATACAGCATTTTTGTCAAACGCAGAAATTTTGAATGCAAACAGCTTTTTCTTTTTCAGATAGATCAGCATAAACAGCAGGCAGATGACCTGAGAAAGAAGTGTAGCAATCGCAGCACCGTGAAATCCAATGAAGTGGATAAAAATAGGATCGAGGATTGCGTTCAAAATTGTTGATACCAGCATGGCTACAGCTTGAAACATAGAATTGCCAAAACTCCGCAAAACAGCGGTGAAGTAAAGGTAAAGGTAGACTGCGAGATACCCAAGTACATAGATGGCCAAATAGCTGTATGCCATATCATAAGTTTCGGCCGGAGTATTCAGCGCCTTCAAAATTGCAGGAAGAAACGCCTCAAGCAGAATCGTCACAAGGAGGGAGAAGGCTACCGCAACGCAGAAGGATGTGGCAATCAAACTCTCTGTTTTTTTCTTGTCCTTCGCGCCAATCGCCTGGGAGATCAGAATTGATATACCGTTGGTTGCGCCCATCGCAACGGAAGTCAAGATTAGAATGATGGGGGTGGAGTTTGTCAATGCGGCATAGGCTGTTTCTCCCAGCAAGTTCCCGATCCACAGGCTGTCCACCAGGTTATACATCATATTGAGGAACATGGCGGCAATCATCGGGAGCGCCATCGCCATAAGGCAACGCTTTGTATTCCCACCTATAAAATCAATTTTTGTTGGCATGATTAAAACTTCCTTTCTCTAATTGAATGAACAACATTCATATTTGAATGATATTTTATGGCTACTCAAACAGTAGCCAGTTACCAAATAAGAGGTATCAGTCTCCATGAACGGAAACAATAATTTTTGAAATCTTCTCCGAAGCACTCATATAATGCTTTTTCCTCTACCTTAATCCGAATTCCATAGCAGACTGCCAAAATAAGTAACACAATGAAGGGCGAAAAAGCAGAACGGAAACAAAAAGCATTTCCAAGCATACTCAACATTGTGCCGGCATAAGCGGGATTCCTGATATATCGGTAAACTCCGGTTGTAACCAACTGCTGGTTGCTGCCTGTTTTGACAGCAAGCGTAAAGGAATGCCGCAGGCTCCAGACCGCAAAAGCACGCAATGTCGTGCCTATTAGAATTAAAGTCACACCCACATAGTAAAAAATATGAGGGAGAAGTATTTCTCCAGCTATTTGCGTAAATTGTTGGCTCCTGAAATAAGTGCTGAAGTAAAAACTTCCCCAACACCCCAATATAACAATCAGAAGCGTTCCATAATCACTATTTTTCTTATCCGGCTTTCTCAACCAGCCCCTAAAATTGTAGATCCAGATTCCAACTTCTACTAACATCATGTAGCTTATGGCATAAATGAAAGTGTAATATTCATGTAAGTTTGTAAAGCATGAAGGGTCATTCATTATAGTTCCTCCGTATGTGAATGAAAACTATTCAGTTATTGACCTTTGAATATCCCCCGCCCGATAGCAGGGGATATTTTCAAAGGCGAAGCGCATATATGAGAAATTCTCGAATCCGCTTTGATTTATCTTCTTGTGTCAGTTCGTCCGCCAACAGGATGCCAAGCTGTCCATATACACAAAACATCGCAGCAGCCTGCAAATCATCAATCTGGATCTCACCATTTTGCTGGGCCCGCTGCAGCAGCTTTTCCACAGGCGGAACCAACTTCTCACATACTTTTAGAGAAAGCTGATCGTGGAATTTCTTATTTTCGGCCTGGTGAAAAACTGAATAGTACTTTGTGTCCCGATCTTCCATCGTGGCAGGCATATCTTCGATGATCTGCCGCAGGGTCTTGTGATCGTCCTTTTCAGAGCCAACAAGCTGTTTCACCAGAACATCTGCGTACTGTTCAATCGCGCTGTCAAATAGCGCCTCTTTGGACGGAAAGTAACGGTAGCATAGACCTTGCGCAACGCCGATTGCTTTTGCAATATCTGTAATCGAGGTTTTTTCATATCCATTTTCCCCGAACAATTTGAGAGCAGTATCCAAGATCTCTTGCTTGCGTACTTCTGGTTCTTTTGTAATCCGCATAGTCCGAGCCTCCTTTCTTTTTATAATAGCACGACCTCGCGAAAGAATCAATGATTGAATATCACTCATTTTTGGGCCATAGCAATGCAAGCCGTATTTCTAATCTGCTCCCATGACACATTATGAAAATATTCTGAAAGCATCGAAACGATTTCTGCTTCAGAGTAAATCTTCACATCGCCTTCTTTGCTATGACGCATATAGAAATTCATTATCACGCGCCCTACAAAGGGTTGCCAGCAATCCCCCATCAGAAAGGTTCCTCCCGGCTTCAATACACGATGCACTTCCTTTAATACATTCTGCGGAGCTGGGTAATGATGAAAAGAGTCATTGCAGTACACAACATCAAAAGTGTTATCCGGGAAAGGGAGTGACTCACTATCTCCCAGTAACAGCTTGACTTGTTCCGGAAGTTTTGACTTAGCAACAGCAAGCATTTCCTCCGACAAGTCGATGCCGCACAATTCTTTATGGGCATCCTTCTGAATAATGAGTTTCAGCATTTCACCAGTCCCGCATCCTAAATCCAGAGCGGAGTGGAAAGGAATGTGTGACAGCTTTTCCAGCAGAACGGGATAAAGGGAGCGGGCGTGCTGGCCCTTAATATCTTTATCGTAGGTGGCGGCCTGTTGGTTAAACGCTGCTTTTGAGTTTTCTTTTATGGTATTCATGGCTCAACCTCCTTCTATCAATAAGTATAGCACCATTTGGGGAAATGTCAATGAATAATTTTCATTCATAAATTAAGAATACGAATTTTGCAAGAAGAAAAAACTGCTTCACCGCAATTCCCCATCTTCCCAATCGAATTCACAAACACCAGAAGGAGCCCTGTGTGCCGGGGCCGCATTACCGGCGGAGAAATAAAAGAAGCGCACAGCGGAAGAAGATCCGTTGTGCGCTTGCTTTATTTTAGTGAGGTGCCTGGGACAACGAATTTGTAGCCGTGGCCCCTCACCGTTTCGATGATACCGGCGCCCAGCTTGCGGCGGAGCTTGTAGACCATGCTGGAAATCCCTGTCCAGCTGGCATCGTAGGAGTCCGCAGCGACGGCCTCGTAGATCTGGCGGGCGGTGAACACCTGCCCTGGCCGGCGGGCCAGCAGGAGCAGAATATCAAACTCCATCGGCGTAAGGTCCACCGCCTGGCCGGACTGCCACACCAGCCTGCGCTGCGGGTCGATTTGCAACGAGCCAAAGAGCAGCGGTGCGTCTGCGGAGGCGGCCATTATGGGGAAGTTTGAAATGGCGTAAATGGCCGATATTACTTTGTTATAAAGGGCTTCTTCATCGTCCCTAAAGGATAGAATTATAAACTTCCCATGCAGCTCACCTCCAATCATTCAATTTCTCCCCGTTTCTTATCGTTTGGATCGTGCGGGGCGAACCATCAACAGGACGATGCCCGTGGCCAACAGTATGCACTGAACGATCAGAACTGCGGCCGGCATAGAGAAGGCGGGGTCTAAGGTACCAAGTGCTAGAGGGTACTTGCTGAAAAAATGTCCGTTCCAGATTCCCAGGGCGTCGGGCAGCGGCAAGGCCATACACAGGAAGGGTACCGCCATCCACACATACACCAGCCAGGGCCGGATCTGCCCCAACAGCCAGCCGCTCCCCAGTGCGAACACAAGGGCGGGCAGAAGGGTCGCCAGGGCCGGGAGCAGGAGACTGCCCCAGCCGTACCAGCCAAACATGCGGCCGTAGAACACTGCCGCCTCTCCCATGCACAGCAGACTCAGCAGCACACCGCCCGTCAGGGCTGCGGCGCACCGGACCAAAGCATACTGCTTGGGCGGCATCGGTGTAGCATCCATGAGAACTGCCGCCCGCCGGGCTTTGGGCGAGGTATAGAAGGTCAGAAAGAACAGCATTCCGATCCACAGCAAGGGCAGCATTCGGGAAAGATAATCTCCAAAGCTCCAGGGGGAGAAGGGGGCGGTGTGGGATACCCCCAGGATGGTTACGGCATGGAGTACCAGCGCCCCGTAGAGAAGCAGCACAACCGCCAGCCCGATAAAAAACTTGTTCCACAGCAGCCTGCGGCATTCATATCGAAAAATCTTACTCAAGGTTCAAATCCTCCTCCGTCAGCCCGCAGGCATCTAAAAATTCTTGGTAGGTCAGATAGGGATACATGGGGTCCAGTTCCCGGTTGAACAGGTCATGGAGAATCTGATCCATAGCTTCCTCGCCACCCACCAGCTGCTCCGCTTTCCAAATTTTCAGGGGCATCTCATTGTACTGCCGAACCTGAGACAGACTGTTGGAGATGGCAAGCTGCACCTGCTCCGGCAGCATCTCCAGATACTTAGGATTGCGCACATAGAAGTTCAGGTAGTAGTCGTCCACCGTCTGTTGCCACTGATCTATATAATGCTCCCGGGCGTAGTCCTCGCCGTACAGTTCCTTGACGATGCGGTAGGTGGTGTAGACGGTCAGGCCCTCGGCAGACCAGGGGCTGGTGGAATCGGAGGTATCAAACATGTTTCCCAGGCCCCACCACTGATGGACCAGCTCGTGGATCATGACCTCACCGGCGCCGCCGCCTTTTTCGGCGTTCCCCAGGTTGGCGATGGTGAAGTCCGCCTCGTCCAGCAGGCTGGCCCCGCCCACGGCGTAGCCGCCGCCGGCCACCCGGCTCTGGATGAGCTTCAGGGTTTCGCCGGCGCCGAAGGAGAGTGAGCCATAATGCTCGGTGCAGTAGTCCACCACTTCCTTCACCGCGTCCACGGCTTTGGCAGCCTCCATGACGGCCTGATGCTTGCGGCCGTAGTAGAATTCGATGGTCATGCCCCCGGCCTCGATCTGCTCACAAATATAGTCACCGGCATACAGAATGCCGCCGGCGCTGTTGGCCTCATAGCGCCAGGTCCTGGTGCCGTCCTCATTCTCTGATATGACCTCCGCCTCGCTGGAACTGAAGGGAATGGCAATCATAGAGGCGGGCAGGGTGATCTCAATCGTCGTGGGATAGCCCGCCTCTCCGGGCATAACATTCATCACCCGGGGCGAGAGGGCCGAGTTCTCCAGGCAGAGGTATTCCCGGCTCAGCTCCTTGCCGCCCTGCATGGTGGGCAGGCTCTCCTGGGGGAATCCGCTGTACTCCATGGTCAGCTCCACCTCCTCCTCGGCGGGAATGGTGACTTCCAGCCGGGCCTCGTTGTACTCCTGGTAGTCGCTCACCGTGAAGGGAACATCGGCGCCATTGGCTTTCACATTGGAGATCGTGTACCCCGGGTTGATGCCGAAGGAGACGCTCTGCTCCTGGCCGGAAGTGTTCTGGAACTGGTAGGAGGCCCGGCCCGTTACGGTGCCGGCATCGGTGTCCGGAAACACCTGAGCGGTGCGGCGGACAAAAGTGACGCCCTCGGCATAGGGGATCTCATAGAAGGACATCACCGTTAAATCCGGGTTGCTGCGGTCGATAAAGGGCTGGGCGGCATAGGCGGTGCCGGAACAGGCCAGCAGTGCCAGGGCGATCACCGGGCGGTAGAGCCGCCGGGTACTCCGTGCAAGGGAGCCAAACACGCCCTTCCCATATTGCCGGATGCAGAGATAGGAGACTGTCCAAACTCCAGCCAGTGTAAGGAGCCAGGTGAAGCGCATCCAGGCTACCGACCGAAACACACGGAAGTTGGAGAAGTCATCGGACAAAGCCCACACGCAGGGATTGAGCCAGCATAACTGCCAGTCCGACGCCCACACCGTCAGGCTCAAGGCGCAGAAGGCGATAAACAGGACGATGGACAGATCCGCCCGGCGGGTGAACTGGTAGGCTGCGGCCGCCGCCAGGACGCCCAGGGGCAGCGCCAGCCCCATGAGCAGCAAATAGGCCAGCACATAGTTCGCACCGGTGAACACAGAGCCGATCAGCCCCGCACTGATGGGCAGCCAAACCAGCATCGTGAGGCCCACCGTCAGCACCGCCGCGGTCAACAGGGCCAACAGGCGGGTCAGGGCGGTGGTCAGAGGGGACACCACCGCGTCGGTGAGAATGTCCACCCGGCTGCGGCAGGCCCTGTCCAACTCAAAGATGGTCAGCAGGCCGAAGAGGATGGCGCCGCCCACACCGCCGGCAATAGCGGGGTTTGCTAGATACATGGAGAGCATGGTGGTAGATGTGGCGGGCTTGTAGAGCACCAGCCCCAACACCGGGGAGAGGACCGTCAAAGCCATCATCAGCCAGGTCAGGCGGCTTTGCAGTAGCCGCTTTAGTTCCAGGGGAAAGAGCCGCATTGTCTTCATTGTGCCGCCTCCCTGGAGATCAGATAGAGGTAAGCGTCCTCCAAAGAAGGCTCCTCCGCCTGGGCATAGGACGGCAGCTTGTCTGCCACCGCACGGCAGCGGATGCCTTGGCTGGTGTTTACCCGGGCGGTGATGTGCAGCCCCTGCTCCAGCGTCTCATCCTTCTCCCAAAAGACGCCCACATGGCCGGTAGCCGACTGGATCAACTGCTCCGGCGTGCCGGTGAACAGGATGGTTCCATGATGGATGACGACGATCTGGTCGCATACAGACTGTACATCCTCAATGATGTGAGTGGAGAGCAGTACCAGATGCTCCTCCGCTGTACGGGAGAACAGATTGCGAAAGTGGATGCGCTCCTCCGGGTCCAGTCCCACCGTAGGCTCGTCAAAGATCAGGAAGGGGGGATTCCCCAGCAGAGCCTGGGCAATCCCCACCCGCTGGCGTTGGCCGCCGGAGAGGGTGCGGATTTTGGATTTTGCCTTTTCTTCCAAATTGACCGCCTGGATGGTTTTCCGGATTGCAGTTTTGGGGTTCGCAATCCCCTTGAGGGCGGCCATGTAGTCTAAAAATTGGGTGACAGTCAGCTCGTCAAACAAGCCGAAGTCCTGGGGAAGATAGCCAAGGCTGGCCTTTAGATGACTCTCGGCCTTGCTTAACGGCATCCTGTCCACCAGGATATTCCCCTCGGTGGGCTGCAAGGCCGCCACCAACAGCTTCATCAGGGTGGATTTGCCAGCCCCGTTGGGGCCCAGCAGGCCGATGAGGCTGGGGGATTTTAACTCTAGGTTCAGCCCCTTTAAGGCCTGCTTCCCGCTGGGGTAGGTCATACTGACATTTTGAATCTTGATTTCCATATTGTCGGATTCCTTTCTGCTTGGGATGAGGAAAGAATACCAGAGCAATATGGAGTGAAGATGGAGGGAATTTGTGATTTGTATGGAGATGGACGGAAAACGGGGCAGGCCACCGGCCTGCCCCGTCCTAACGCGATAAAAGAATTATTTCACCCAACCATCCAGAAACACCCAAGGTCTGCTCCGACACACCGGTCTCAGTCTGTGGGACTGTCTGCGGCCATACGGTCCATCACCCCCTGTACCTCGGTAAAGAACCGAGAGAGGTGAAACCCGTCTGCCACCGCGTGGTGGATGTTCATGGTCAGCGGCATGACCAGTCTGCTGCCCTCCGCCTCGTACTTGCCCCAGGTGACCACCGGGGCAAGAAAGTCCCCCCGGTCAAACACATGGACATCGAAGTGACGGTAGCGCACCCAGGGCAAACAGGACACATCGAAGTGATTTGCTGGTTGCCCTTCCACCACGCCCCGGAGTCCCCGATACTTCTCCCGGTCCTCCAGGAAACGGGTGTGGAACGCTGGCAAGTCCTCCGTGTAAGGTGTAACCAGCTTAGTGAAGTTCCCGTCCTCCGGGTGGAAGTGGGCATAACTGGGGGAAACGAAATCCCAGCGAATCAGGTTTCCACCCTGGTCCCAGCCCAGTTTGAACTCCTCATGGGCGTTGATCACCCGGGACACCACCCAAATCATGGCCGGATAGAACTTCATACCGCGCTGCTTGACGAGCCGGACCAGCGGCGTCACATCCATGTCCACCGTCAGGCTCATGACCACTCGCATGTGGTCCATATAAAACTGAAACAGATCGCCTCTCGGCCAGGTGCTGAAATCAACCATTTTGTAATTCATCTCAATACTCCTTTGCATGATTGTTTTTCCGTCTCACCATGCAAGGCCATTGGGATGGGATATTTCCATTTGCTCCATACAAGCCATCCAAATCAAGCCTTGCATGGAGCCTTGTCAAGTCCGCGCTTCATCCGCTCACCTCCTCAATGAACCGGGCACAGGATGTCTTTCCGGCGATCCGGAAATGAGATGTTTTTCTTTCCAGATATCCGCCTTGCAGCCACAGCCGTGAATCAAATTCGTCTGTTCCGCAGGCATCCTCACTTCCATTGGATCATCCTATGCTTATCCTATCATATCCCCGGCGGCAAGTCCAGAAATAACATCCGTCTCAAACCGCACCGCAGCCCGCACCCCGTCCCTTGTATTCTCGATGGTACATTCCGCTCCATGCCGGGCCAAAATCATTTTCACCAGATACAGCCCCAGGCCGCTGCCGCCTGTAGCCCGGTTCCGGGAGGTTTCTTCCCGGTAGAATGCCTCAAACAGATGAGGCAGGGCTTTTTCCGAGATGTGGGCCCCGGTGTTCTCCACCGTCAGAGCTGGGCTGCCGTCCAGCAGGCCGCACCACACCCGCACCTCCGCCCCCTCCGGCGAGTAGAGGGACGCGTTGGAGAGCAGATTACCTGCCACCCGGCCCAGCAGAGAGGCGTCCCCGATGACAACGATTCCCGGCGTCAGATCCTTTACCAGTCGCTGATTCTTCTGCTCCAGAAGAGGTGCGTCCAGGGTAAGCTGGCGCTCGATCAGGGCGGGCAGATCCACAGGCTCACGCTTCACAGACACGGAGCCGCTCTCCATACGGGAGATCGCCAGCATTTCCTGCACCAGATTTTCCATTCGCCCTGTTACCCGGAGCGAGCGAAGCAGGTACTTGTTCCGGTCCTGATAGATGCCAACACCCTCCAGCATACCGGAAAGCTGCCCCTTTAGTATGGTCACCGGAGTTTTTAGTTCATGGGAGGCAGCATTGAAGAAAGCCATCCGCTGGCGGTCCAGCTCCCGTTCCCGTTCCACCTCACCCCGAAGAGCCTGGTTAGCGTTTTCCAGGTCGGTGAGAGCGGTGTCCAGCCGCCGGGCCAGTTGATCCAGACTGCGGCCCAGCTTGCCGATTTCGTCCTTGCGTTTTTCGCCGCATTCCCAGTGGAAGTCCAGCTCCGCCATTTTTCCGGCAATCCCGCTCATGCGCACGATAGGCCGGGTGATGTATCGGGAGTAAATAAACGCGCACAACAGAGAAAACACCAATAACACCACCAAAAGCCAAGGGGCTATCTGAATCAGCGCCCGCACCGCCAGGTTTTCCACTTCAATCCGTGGGGTGACATAGAGGGTATAGCTCTCGTTCTGGCCGGCAAACACTACCTCGGCGGTAATGGTAGCCTGCTCCGACATGGTGACCGCTACCGTATCGCCTTCCCGAATGTCCTGGCTGTGATAACTGACGGCGCTTTCCTGCTCTGAGGTGGTGACAATCATAGTATCATCTTCATACACAGCCTGAACCGTCAGCTTGGCCCCTGTGTCCACCAGGCGCCCGTCCGGTCCCACCAGCATGGCGTTGGCCCCGGAGGCAAGTACAAAGTCATCCAGCAGCTCGCCACAGTCCGCAGGAGTCGTCTCTGCCAGTTTCCCCACCAGGGCATCCACCTGAGCGGTAAGGTCATCATTTACTACGGCGGTATAGGTGCTGGGGGAGGCCCAGGCGATAAAGCTGAAGGTGATCGCCCCGGCCGCGAGTAGGACGCCGGCGGTAATGAGAAAGATTCGGGCTGTCAGGCTTTCAGCGATCCTCTTTCGCAGCACGGTAGCCCACCCCCCTTACAGTATCAATATAGTTCCGCCCCAGCTTGTGGCGGAGGTTTTTGATGTGGCTGTCCACCACCCGTTCGTCCCCATAGAAGTCATAGCCCCATAGTTTTGCCAGCAGCATCTCCCGGGTGAACACGCGGCCCGGCGCGGTCAGAAAGGTGTGGAGCAGTTCAAACTCCCGGGCGGTCAGGTCCAGGAGCTGGCCGTCCAGCAAGGCCTCCCGGGTATCCAGGTCCAAAGTCAAATCCCGGTAGCGCAGGCGGCTATCCTCCCCAGTGTTTCCACGGCGGCGAAGGATGACCCGGATCTTTTCCAGCAGCACCGGCATAGAGAAGGGCTTGGTCACATAGTCGTCGATGTCCATGCCGAAGCCCCGGAGCTGTGATTCTTCCCCGTCCAGGGCGGTGAGCATCAAAATGGGGATCTGTGACTGCTGGCGAATCAGCTCGCAGACCCCAAAGCCGTCGATCTTCGGGAGCATAAGGTCCAACAAAACCAGGTCGAAAGGCTGTCCCCCAAACAGGGCCAGGGCTGCCACGCCATCCCCGGCCACGGCGGTCTGATAACCGGCATCTTCCAGGTAGGCGCGTAGCAACTCCTGAATATCCGGCTCGTCTTCAACAATTAGAATGCGTTTCATTAGTAATCACCCAATCGAAGTATATCATGGGATTGTGAATTTATCATGGAGAAAAGAAAGTAACCATCAAAAAGAAGCGCACAGCGGAAGCAGATCCGTTGTGCGCTTACTCTATTTAGATGAAATGCTTAGGGCAACGAATTTGTACCCATGACCCCGGACGGTTTCGATGATACTGGCGCCCAGTTTGCGCCGGAGCTTGTAGACCATGCTGGAGATCCCTGTCCAGCTGGCATCAAAGGAGTCCGCCGCAACAGCTTCATAGATCTGGCGGGCGGTGAACACCTGCCCTGGCCGGCGGGCCAGCAGGAGCAGAATATCAAACTCCATCGGCGTAAGGTCCACCGCCTGGCCGGACTGCCACACCAGCCTGCGCTGAGGGTCGATTTGCAGAGAGCCAAAGAGCAGCGGCGCGTCTGCGGAGGCGGCCACCGTGGACAAGTCTGCGACTGAAGCAAGGGCCGATATTGCTTTGCTAAAAAGGGCTTTTTCATCGTCCCTAAACGATAGAATTATAAACTTCCCAAGCAACTCACCTCCAAATACTTAAATTCCTGAAATCGCCTTTGTCACGCTAAACCCTAATTTGCTAATCCTTTATTGACAAGCAAAATACAATTTTTCGCTAACATCAATATCCCAGATCATATAATACCGTTCCTTTCAACAATCTCTATCTTATTCGGGCCGAAGAATTACCTTTTTGAACAGGAACATTGTTGCTCCAAAATAGGTCAGGTAAATAGCACAGAATAGCAGAATTGTCACCATGCCATAGAACAACACAAGTCCTTCCTGCAAAAACGATTTCCCGAAAAGGAGCTGTGTTCCTGCAATCAGGAAAACGGTAAGTATGATGGGGAATAGCAAGGGGATAAAAAACACAGTGGAAAGTTCCTTGCGTATCAAGGCAACCTGTTTCTGACTTGATACGCCCAGCCAATCAATCACCGCATAATTTTTCCGGTTTTTGTCTATAGAAGAAAGCTGTTCAAAAGCCAGAACCGAGCAGGAAAGAATGATAAAAATAATACTCAAATACAGCCCGCAGAAGGAGAGAGTTGTAAATCCGGTCAGTGAATTGGCAACACCCCACGCTTTTACTGTTATCCCCATTGTCATTTTCTCCGGTAGTTCCTGTCCGGGTTGGATGTCTGGCAACCATTCTCCACTGTTCAAAAACTGTCTTAGTTCGCTTCTAAGCTCCGGGTATCCACCATCCGCCAGTTTCATCACAAGGCGAATTTTCTCCCCGGATAGCTGTGAAGCCACTTTATCCGGCAGGACAAGCACATATCCATTTGTTCCTGCCATTTGATACTGCTCCATTGGCTCAGTCAGGATCGGCGTTTCCGCTGCGGTCAAGGTCTGACCATTCAATGTAATTTCAGACTGCTGTTCCAATCTCTGCTGGATGTCATCCACATAATTCCATGTATCACAGTGAACTAAAAATTCGTTATTACTTATGGAAACAGACGAAAGCCCTAAAATCTCTCGCAGGCGATTATAGTCAGACAAAGACAAGGCTTCAATGGATTTACCGGGAACTGTATATAAGTAATAGGTTGCACTGTCCTCCACCTTGCAGCGTTCCTCCACAAAGGAGAGGACAGAATTCATGCTATCCTTGGTCAAGGGTGCGTCAATGGCTACACCGGCGTCATAGGGATAATACGCCTCCATATTGGCCTTATAGCCTGCGCCCATTGTCAGTCCTATAAACATCGTTGTAAGAGAAATCGTCAACAAGATTGCCACAACAGCCATTGTACGCCCGGAAGATTGAATACGCCTGCCAATCTGCCCCAAGAAAAACAGATTTTCCTCTCGATATTTTCGCTGGGGGTTTCGTTTGGCAAGCAGGTACAGCAAAACCGGGATCTTTCGGTGTAGCTCATAAACAGCCACAAGAATTAGCAGACAGGCTCCGCCACAATACAACAATGCTTCATTAGTCTGGATGTGAAGTCCTTTTTCCAGCAGAATTACACCTGCAACCATAACAGCAATCGAGAGTAAGCCAGTTAGAACACTCCGAAGCAAAGAATGAAAACCGATTTCCTCGTTTTTTTGGTTATCGTAAAGCAGATCAATCACTTTTTGCCGCCGGATAACCTTTGCTGCGCGAAACATTCCAAATCCATACATCAGAATGAAGAAGAAAAGTGTCATTCCCCATGCGCGGAAAGAAAACAAAACCCGATAAGTGTGCGGAACCTCGAAAATATTCTGGATAACCTGATTTAGCAATCCGGATAAGCCGGTTCCGATCAAAGCTCCCAGCAAAAAAGCTACCCCGCCAATTATGCCATTTTCCACCAAAAATAGATTGCGGACGGTTTTCACTTCCATGCCCATCAGCTCATAGGCAGCAAATTCCTTTTTGCGTTGGCCCAACATGAAGCGAACAGCATATCCAATGACAAACGAGGACATAAAGGCAATTAGTGCCGACAGTATCAAAATGCCAGTGGTAAGCATTGACATATTTTCTGTCATGGCAAGAATGTCCGGGGAAAGTCCCAGTGCCAAGAAAGAATACATCAATGCCGCAGTCAGCGTAAGCGTCACAAAGTAGATGATATAATCCCGAAGGCTCCTGCGAATATTCCGAAATGCAAGTTTAGCATACATCACTCACGCCCCCTCCCGTCATGGTGAGGACATCCAGAATTTTTTCAAAGAAAGTCCTGCGGGAATTGCTGCCTTTGAAAATCTCCGTAAAAATAGTACCGTCACGCAAAAAAAGAATACGGTTTGCGTAACTTGCGGAAAAAGCATCGTGTGTTACCATTAAAATTGTCGCTCCAAGCGTTTCATTGATACTCTGGATAGCGGAAAGTAGCATTTGGGATGAATGGCTGTCCAGAGCGCCCGTAGGTTCATCTGCCAAAATCAGTTTGGGTTGATTGATGATTGCCCTGGCGCAAGCACATCGTTGCTTCTGACCGCCAGACACCTGATAGGGATATTTGTCAAGAATATCCGTGATGTTCAGCTTTCCGGCTATTTCTCGTACCCTACCATCAATCTCACCTGCGGGAACTCTATTGATTGTCAATGCCAAAGCAATATTCTCGCTAATGGTCGGAGTGTCATTAAAGGATCTGGCGAAACCCAGTAAAATCAATGGTTTGCAAGCAGCAGGCAAGGTGCTTTTATTCAAAAACAATCTAAAATCGAGAATTGCGCCGCCCGAGTGAGACTGTGGGCGGCGTTTTCATATACAAAAACCGAAAGGGGGAAATTTTTTCTGCTGCCAGCCACGGGCTGGCTTTTTTCATTTCACGAAGAAGGAGGTTTGACATTGGCAGACGATAAAAAGAATATTGGCCCCGAGGTAGAAAAGACTGAAACGGCCCCCGCGCCGGAGCAGCCTGCTCCCGAAAAGGTCGAGCCTATTGTGGCAGATCCCGCACCGGCTGAAAAGACGGCTCCCACGGAAAAGTCTGAGCCTACCACCCCGGAGTCTCCCAGCCCTGCGGCTACCGAGCCGCCCAAGCCCGACAAGGAGGGCAAGCAGACGGACACCCCGGACAAGGGCGATCCCGCCCCGGCTCCCTCTGGCAAGGTGGTGGATTTTGCCGCCGCCCGTGAGGAGGCCGGAAAGGACAAGGCCCCGAAACAGAAAACTCCCAAACAGAAAACAACGGAGCCGAAGGACAAAGCAGCGGCCAAGGCCAGCAAGGGCCGCCCGGCAAAGGCTGGCAGGGCGGCCCCCGACAAGGCCAAGCCGCCCACGCGAGACAAAATGTCCCAAAGTAAGGCCGCCCCGGAAAATGCTGCGCCCAATCCGCAGGAGGCTTCCGCCCCTGCCGCGCTGGAACAGCCCGCCGCGCCCCGTGACGCTACCCGCGCAGAAAAAGAGGAAATTGTCTACCTCAATCTGTCCGAGTTGCGCCCGTTCAAAAACCATCCCTTTGGGGTCCGTGACGATGCCGAGATGCAGGGCCTTGTGGAGTCCGTCCGGGCAAGCGGCGTAAACCAGCCCGCGCTTGTGCGTCCCACCGAGGATGGCGGGTATGAGATCATCGCGGGCCACCGCCGCCAGAGGGCAAGTGAGCTGGCCGGGTTTGTGAATATGCCCTGTATCGTCCGTAACATGACCGATGACGAGGCCATCCTCGCTATGACGGATGACAACCTGCGCCACCGTGAAAAGATTTTGCCCACGGAAAAGGCACAGTCTTTGAAAATGCAGGTGGAGGCCATTAAGCACCAAGGCGCTCGTCCCGGCGAGGACGCACAGGAGGCGGGTAAACGCTCCACGCAGATCGTGGGTGATCGCAACGGCATGAACTACAAACAGGTGCAGCGGTATATCCGCTTGACCGAGCTTGTGCCGGACTTGCAGAAAATGCTGGACGAGAAAAAGCTGGCATTTACCCCCGCCGTGGAGATTTCCTTTATCCGGCCCAAACATCAGAAGTATATCGCCGTGTCCATTGAGGGCCAGCAGTCCTCTCCGTCCCTGTCCCAAGCCCAGCGGCTCCGCAAGATGGATCAAGAGGGCAAGCTGAACGGCGATGTGATCGACGGCATTTTGATGGAAGAAAAGAAGGAGGTTGATAAGGTGATTATCAATAGCGCGGAACTGGAAAAGTATTTCGGCAAGGACAAGTCCCCCCGTCAGATGAAGGATCAGATCATGGCCCTGCTGGATGACTGGAAGGCCAAGCAGCCCCCCGAGCTGGGCAAGCCCGAAAAGAAAACGGATAAGAGCCTGTAACCTCGAGACATTTTGTCCCGAGGTTTTTTCGTCCCCCTGCATAGAGGCTCGGCTGGTATATCCCCCGTCGCCGCCTAACTCACGGCGCAGCCGGGAGTGGGCCGTCAAGGGTGCATCAGCACCGTCAAGGGCGGCTTGCCCTTTACGGTCTGCCCCGGCTGTGCTATTCCCTGCGGCGCGGCGGGGGTGTATATCCTCCAGAGCCACCCCTTTTTCCATGACTGGAAAAAGGCGGGGGAAAAAGGTTGACCCGCTACATTATAAAAATCGGAGGTTTTAACAATGAAACGACCCCTCGCATATATCACCGCTGCATGGTACGGCAGCGATGCCGAAAACGCAAAACAGGCGGCACAGTATTGCCGCAGCGTTTACGAGGCGGGCTTTTCGCCCATCTGCCCCACGCTGTTCCATCCCCTGTTCCTCAATGATGCCATTCCCGAAGAGCACAAAAGCGGGATCGACATGGCCCGTAATCTGCTCAAACGCTCTCATGTGCTGGTGGTGTGCGGCCATACCGTCACCGAAGCCATGAAGAACGATATTGCTGTTGCCCAGCGGCTGGGTATCACGGCAACCACGCTGGAGGGCATCTTGACGGTCAAGGGACAGGGCCGCCGCTGATATGGCGGCCCTGCTGGAAGCCTACATTACCAACCTCGGCAAATATGCCGAGGGGCAGCTTGTGGGCGAAACGCTGAAATTTCCCACCACGGCGGAGGAGGTGCAGTCCCTCTTAAAGCGCATCGGCGTGGACGGCATACGGTATGAGGAAATTTTCATTACCAACTTTGACGGCGATGTGCTGGGGCTGCATGAACACTTGGGCGAATATGAAAGCATTGACGAGCTCAACTATCTGGCCGCGCTGCTGTCGGAAATGGATCAGAGCGATATAGAAAAGTTTGAGGCGGTCATAGACGCTGGCGAATACACAGGCAGCGTGAAAGACTTAATCAACCTCACGCAAAATCTGGATTGCTTTGAGTTCTATTCCGGTGTCCGTAGTGACGAGGAGTTGGGCCGTATGTATGTGCTGGAGTTCGGCGGCGTGGAAGTGCCGGAACACCTCATTGACTATATCGACTATGAGGCATACGGGCGTGATGTGCGGATCAACGAAAGCGGCCACTATGCCCCCGGTGGATATGTGGCCGATAACCGCAGTAGCTTCATTGAGCACTACACGGGCCGGGATGACATTCCAGACGAACACCGTGTTTTCTCCATGCCCAAGCTGTCTATCCGGGAGCAGATGTCTGCTTTCAAGGAAATTATAGACCGTTCCTCGCTGGAGGGTGAACGGAAACGGCCCACGCTGGGCCATACGGAACGATAACACACCTTGGGACAACTTGTCCCGAGGTGAGAAAGGAGGCGGCATAGCTGATAGAAGAAGATATTTCCCGGCGTACTGTTGCAGTTTCCGTCCGGGCCAGTAAGCTGACGGCGCGGAGCCTTGCCTATGTGGTGGCCGCTGTGGGGCGCAAGATTGCCAAAGAACACCGCGCCCGGCAGACCCCTCACGGTAAGCAGACCGTAAAGCAGCTTATGCGGCATGGCGTGTCTACCAACAGTCTGGAGCTGTCCGGCGATACCAAAAGTTTTGACCGTGTGGCCCGGAAGTGGAATGTGGACTATGCCTTTTACAAGACAGGCCCAGACAAATACCTGTTGTTTTTCAAGGCGGGACAGGCTGATGCCATGACCGCCTGTTTCTCGGAGTATTCCAAAAAGGTGCTGAACAAGTCCAAGTCCAGGCGCATCCCCATCCGGGATCAGCTCAATCGGGCCGGGGATCAGCTCACCCGTGAAAAGCCCAAACAGCGGGAGCGTGTGAAGGAGGCGGTGCATGAAAACGGATAAGCTCCGAAAATTCCTCATTCCCAATATCCCGTATGTGTTCATCGGCTGGGCGTTCCTCAAACTGGGTACGGCCTATCGGCTGGCCGCTGGTGCGGATTTCCTAACAAAAGTGATGGGGATCGGCCAGACCATCGGCCCGGCCTTTGCCGATTTCGCGCCGGGGCTAAACCCTGTTGACTGGCTGGTGGGTATCGTGGGAGCCGTGGCGTTCCGTCTGTTCATCCACATGAAAAGCAAAAAAGCCAAGAAGTTCAGACGGGACGAGGAGTACGGCTCGGCCCGGTGGGGCAACGAAAAGGACATCAAGCCTTTTGTCGATCCCAAGTTTGAAAACAATGTCATTCTGACCGGGACGGAGTTTCTCACCATGAACACCCGGCCCAAGATCCCGGCCAATGCCCGAAACCTCAACACCTGTGTCATCGGATCGTCCGGCTCGGGTAAAACCCGCTTTTGGCTCACACCCCAGCTTTTACAGGCTCATTCCTCTTTCGTGGTGGTAGACCCGAAGGGCGGCGTCCTGTCCCAAGTGGGCAGCTTTCTCCAAAAGCGGGGATACAAAATCAAGGTATTCAACAGCATCGACTTTTCCAAGTCCATGCACTATAACCCGCTGGCGTATATCAAGAACGAGTCCGACATCTTAAAGTTCGTCAATGCCCTTATCTCCAACACCAAGGGCGAGGGCAAAGAGGGCGATCCGTTCTGGACGAAGGCTGAAACGCTCCTATACTGCGCCCTGCTGGGCTATATCATTTTCGAGGGCGCGGAGGAAGATCGCAATATGAATACGCTGGTGGACATGATTTCCGGCATGGAGGTCAAGGAGGATGACGAGGACTTTATGAACGCGGTAGACTATATGTTTGCCGGGTTGGAAAAGCGCAAGCCGGATTGTTTTGCTGTGAAGCAGTACAAAAAGTACAAGTTAAGCAGCGGCAAGACGGCCAAAAGCATTTTGATTTCCTGCGGCGCTCGTCTGGCTCCCTTTGACATCCCCCAGCTCCGGGAGATTATGAGCTATGACGAGCTGGAACTTGACCGTATGGGTGACAGACGGACGGCAACATTTTTCTGCATCAGCGATACGGACAGCACCTACAATTTTTTGGTCGCGCTGGCTTTTTCGCAGATGTTCAATCTCCTGTGTGAACGGGCCGACAATGTGCATGGGGGCCGCTTGCCCCATCATGTGCGCGTCCTGTGGGACGAGGCGGCCAACACGGGCCAAGTGCCGGGGCTGGAAAAGCTGGTGGCCGTCATTCGTTCCCGCGAGGTGAGCCTTGTGCTGCTCTATCAGCAGCTTGCACAATGCAAGGCCATTTACGATAAAAACGCGGAAACGATCCTCGGCAACATGGACAGCGTGATATTCCTCGGTGGCCGCGAGGCCAGCACCATCAAGGAAATATCGGAAAACTGGCTGGGCAAGTCCACGATCTCCATGCAGACGGATGGCCGCACACGGGGCCAGTCTGAAAGTTACAGCCAAAACACCCAGCGGCTGGGCCGCGAGCTGATGACCCCCAGCGAACTTGCCACGATGCCCGGAGATCGGTGCATCTTGCAGCTCCGGGGCCTGCCCCCGTTCTATTCCCGCAAATACGATTTGAAGCAACACCCCAACTACAAGTTTACGGCTGAGGCCGACAAGAAAAACGCCTTTAACCTCGACAGGCTGATAAACCGCCGCAGGCGGCCCGGCCCCAACGAGGCTTGTGAGGTGTACGAAGTGGATGTGCCCGCCGAGGCGCTCACAGAAGAGGACGAGGACATCCTCAACTATGACGACCTCGACGATCCAGACGCTTTTGTATAAAACCTTGGGACAAATTGTCCCGAGGTACGGACGCTGCCGCCCTACACGGGGCGGCTTTTTTCATGGCCGGGTATAGCCCGGAGAAAAGGAGTAATATATGCAGTTTTTCGCTTCTGCCATTAACACTTTGCAGACCCTCGTTATTGCCCTCGGCGCTGGCCTTGGCGTGTGGGGCGTTGTCAATCTGCTGGAGGGCTACGGCTCCGATAACCCCGGCGCGAAGAGCCAGGGTATGAAGCAGTTAAAGGCGAATTAGATGTAATCAAAAGAAAGGAAAAGCACAATCCAGACGGAACCGGCGGTTGTGTCAAGAAATATTGCGGAAACACAAGGCCCCTGCTATAATAGGGGCAGGACATTTGACGATGGAGAAGGAGGCGGACGCCTATGCACATCAGCTATCAGCCGCTATGGGACACCTTGAAGGAACGCGGCATGAGGAAAGAGGACTTGCGGCTTGCCGCCGGACTTACCACCAACATGATCGCCAATATGGGCAAGGGCGAGCATATCAGCATGAAAACCCTGCTGCGTATCTGCGGGGCGCTGCATTGTGATATTGCAGATGTGATTGCTTTGGAGCAGGACGACAATTATGTTGCCCCATGAGGGGCCGCCCCCTGCTGGGACACTTTGTCCCAAAGGTGGGGACGGAAGAAGGAGGGCGGCGAAAGGAGTGTGAGCCATGAAAATGGGAATAAAAGAGATGAATTTTATCCATTCATTAGTGGGAAAAAGATTGCTCAATGTTTGCTGTGCAGCGGAGATATTAACATTTGACTTTTTTCCGCTTGCTCTCCATGCTTCTGGATATGCAAGAATTATCAAAAATAGCGATATTTTGGTTACTACTTTAGATTATCAATCATGGGATTTATCAGAAAGCACAAACAATGATGAGTGGTTCAATGTCAAACAATTCCATGCAGAAATGATTGGTGGTGCAGTTCTTTCCGCTACATTAAGCCCGTGGAATGATTTACATATAGAATTGGATAACGGCGTTATTATTGAGTGTTTGATTGCAAATTCCTATCCGCACTACAATGACGAGCAGGAACAGTGGGTTCTGTTTGAACGAGGGAAAGACCATAAGCTATTCTTGACGGTTTACAGCAAAAGAGTTGAGTTCATAGAATGAAGTTATCCAGTCAGAAACAGAAAACCGAACACCACCCATCAAAGCATGACCATTCCGCCACCTCTGGACACATTGTCCAGCCAGCGGGCGGCACCAACAGAACACGGCCCACCCAAGCAGGAAACTTCGGTTCCCTGCTTTTTATTTGCGCTTCTTCCGCTTTGAGCCGTGTGTTTTGAGCAGGGAGGATTTGTTCAGGATATGGATCAGCTGCCGGAACTCCAATTCGGACAGCTTGCTGTAATTGATCCCCAACCGCTTGCAGTACAAGATCGCCTGCCGCTCCAAGTCGCTGCCCTTGAAGTTCATCACTTCCTCTATGTCCTGCCGCAGTTCCTCGGCCACGGTGTTGACCGGCGCGCCCTCGCTGTCCCCCAGGTGGGCGGTGCGAATGTCCCGGATGATACGGCCTATATCTTCGCTGACAAGCTGACTGAAATACTCGTCCTCGTCCAGATGGGCGGCTTTCAGAATGCGGAGGTGGGGATCGTCCTCGCCCGGCTGGTAGCGGTCTATGATTTCCTGCCGTACCACATCCACATAGGCGTTGAGGCTTTGCACCTGCATACTGGCTACCCTGTCCACATAAATCTCAATATCCGCCAGCAGCCGGATAAAATCCTTGTGGGCCATCATCTCACACAGCAGCCGGTTGTTGACCCGCCCGCTTTTCAGGAGGGCCACCGCTTCATCGGTCAGGTGCAGCTCCGCCAGCGGCGTGTTCAGATATTCCCGGTTGTCGGTCAGGCCCAGCAGGTAGTCCACGGACACCTGATAGAAGTCGGCCAGCTTCAACAAGCTGCCGTGATTGATTTCCTTGTAGTCGTCGTTCTCATAGCTGCCCAGGGCGGATTTTGAAATGCCGGTCTGCTCCGCCAGTTCTTCCAGCTTCAAGCCCCGCTCCACCCGTAAATCCTTCAGCCGCTCCTGTACGGAAACGCGCGTTTTCATAGGCACATCGCTCCTTCCCGCGGCTGGCCGCCGCTGTTCTTTTTGATTATACCATACCATTCCGCAATCGTGGAAATTTTCCGTTTCCGGGCGGTATTCCTACTTTGCGGACATACGGGCGAGGGCACAAAAATGGTCTATGATAAGGGTAGTTCATCGATGGATTATTCCAATCGAATGACCGGCCTGTATGGGATATGCCCCCCGGCGATGTAGCGCGGCGACCTGCGGCAAGGAGGTGGAGGAACCTTGACCGCAGCGAGCGTACCAACGGGAGCGAAACGCCGCTGAAAGAGCCAGGGGCAGGAACGACATCAGGGAAAACCGGCAAAATGAACACCCAAAATGACACCGAAACACAACAAACGGACGGGCGATAACCGGCCCGCTCCGTACTACTACGGGGAATTTCGGGGCGGCCCTACGGCCGCTTTTCCCCCGAAAAACACCCCGAAACACGACACTTAAATCTGCGAACCGTCTGTTGCGGCTGTTGCGGCCCAAACAGGCGGTTTTTTATGAAGGGAGGCCCTATGTCGAGAATGCCGAAAAAGAGGAAGCAGGAGTTGTCCTTCTTCCTCAATGAGCGGGGGCGGGTGGCGTACAATATCCTTTGCCGGAAGTGCCGCCGCTCCTGCAAGCAGAGCTTCCGGGCGGTTGTGATCGACTGTCCCTTTTATCTTTCTAAGAGGGCCAAGCGAAGGGAGGAAAGCTGAATGGAAGTTGAATTTTTGACCGCCGACACCAACCTGCCGCCCTGCCTGCCCCTGCCGTGGGCCATGCTGGGGCTGCCGGTCAGCAGCACCGCCAAGGTCATGTACGCCCGCCTGCTGGACGCCGCTCTTGCGGCAGGGGCGGAGGACGCCAACGGGATCATATTTACTCGCTGCCCCATCGTGGAACTGGCGGGTGCGCTGGGGCGCAGCGCCATGACAGTGAAGCGGGCCTTGCGGGAATTGGAGGACGCCGGACTGCTCCTGCGGGTGCGTCAGGGCTTCGGGGAGCCGAATAAGATTTATGTCCTCATTCCACGGGACGCACAAAAACAGGATTGCAGGCAGGCCTCAGGGCCGGTATAATGGAAAAAAGTGACCTGCCCCGTCCAGCCCGCCGGGAGGCGGCGAGGGGGGTTGCGAGGGAACATTGTAAGCAATCTAAATAAATAGTCTTGAATAATTTGTAAGAAGGTGTGCAAGTGAGCATTATTGAAAATATTAGTAAACAATTAGTGTTTAATAATAGCGAGGTTTGTCCCGGCGGAGAAGAAACAATCAAAAAAATTTTTGAAAGGACACCGATACAGTTGCCTGCTGATTATTATGAATTTTTAAGTTGTATTTCTGGTACCGGGAATATTGGTAGCATAGAATTTGAAATCGAAAGCGACGATGAAGATATTGGGAACATACCTATATGTCTTTGGTCAGCAAACAGGGCATTAAGTATGCAAAATGAGTTTGCACATTCTATGAAAGAAAACTTCATCAGTAAGGTTTGGTTTATTGGTGATGATTTAGGTGATATGGTTTATTTTTATGGGTATGGCAACGATGGATTTGGCGTATATTTTGTGGATGCAGGCAGCTTAGGTTTTGAATATGCGTATAAAATAGCAGACACACTCACAGATTTTCTCGTCAATGGAGCAGGCATTGATGTTATAGAATCGTTATAAGGGCGTATCAAAAACCCCTTTAGGAACTAAAGGGCGCACTTCTATACATAGCCTGACGGCCATGTATTCGTGCGCTCTGCGAGGCGGAACGGCGGATTGCCAGACGGAGCAACCCGCCGTTCTTGCGTCGCTGCGCTCCGTCCAAGGGGCTGCGCCCCTTGCGCGGCTTACGCCGCTTACCCCGCCCGCCCCCGGAAGGGAGACACCCGCTGGCGCGTCTGTCCCCCTTCCGAGGGCCTGATAACCGAACACCGACACCCTGACCGCTCACCGGGAACACCCCGGAGGACGGTCATTTTTTTCGCCCATTTTTCAGTCAAAGGAGGTCAACGACATGAGCAAAAAATTAGACGAGCTTCGGCGGGAGTACGCCGAGAACGAGGCCAAGCTGCAACAGTACCGGCACCGGGTACAGCGGTTGGAGCAGCGGAAGAAATACTATGAGAAGGGGGAGCGCCAGAAACGCGCCCACCGCCTGATTACCAGAGGGGCCGCCGTGGAGAGCGTGGCCCCGGAGGTCAAGCCCCTGTCCGAGCAGGGCTTCTATTCCCTTGCCGAGCAGATTTTCTCCATGCCGGAGGTGCGGGCCGCTGTCCATGCCGCCGCCCAGCGGGAGGGCCAGTAAATGGCCCTGTTTCATTTGTCGGTCACACAGGTGCAGCGCAGCGCCGGACAGTCTGCCGTCGCGTCCGCCGCCTACCGCGCCGGGGAGCGTCTTTACAGTGAACGCTACGGCGAGTACAGCGACTACACCCGCAAGGGCGGCGTGATCTGCTCCGATATTCTCCTGCCCCCACAGGCCCCGCCGGAATACCAAGACCGCCAGACCTTATGGAACGCCGTGGAGGAAGTGGAGCGCCACAAGGACGCCCAGCTTGCGTACAGCTTTGATATTGCCTTGCAGAACGAGTTTTCACTGGAAGAAAACATCGCCCTTGCAAGGCAGTTTTTGTCAGAGCAGTTTGTCAGCCGGGGCATGGTGGTGGACTTTGCCGTACACCGGCCCGACAAGGAGGACGGGGGAATCCCCAACCCCCACTTCCATGTCCTCTGCCCCATCCGGCCCATTCTGGAAAGCGGCAAATGGGGCTTCAAGCAGCGGCGCGTCTACCGGCTGGACGAGGACGGCAACCGCTTTTTGGACGAGAAGGGCAAGCCCCTCTTTGACGCGGTGCCCACCACCGACTGGGGCAGCCCGGAAACGCTGGAACACTGGCGGGAGACATGGGCCAAGATGTGCAACGCCAAGTTTGAGGAAAAGGGCCTGCCCTGCCGGATCGACCACCGCTCCTATCTGCGGCAGGGATTAGACCTGCTCCCCACCGTCCATGAGGGGCCAGCGGTGCGGCAGATGGAGGCGCGGGGGATCGCCACCGACAAGGGCGACCTCAACCGCTGGATCAAGGCCACCAACGCCCTCTTGAAAGAGCTGCGGCAGAAGGTCAAGGCCCTGTTCGGCTGGCTGAACGAGGTGCGGGAGGAACTGTCCAAGCCCCAGGCCCCCACCCTTGCCGCCCTGTTATCCGCCTACTACGGGGCGCGGAACGCGGGCGCGTGGAGCAGCAAGGGCAAGGTGGGCAATCTCCAAAAGTTTGCCGACACCGTGAACTACCTGACCGAGCAGAAGCTCTATACCGTGGACGATCTGGAGGCCCGCGTCACTTCCCACAATGAGCGGATCGAGGAACTAAAGGCCAGCATGAACAGCAAGCAGACCCGCATGAAGGAGCTGCAAGCCCTGCTGGAACAGGCGGGACGCTACCGGGAGCTGAAACCCATCCACGACCAGATGAACGCCATCCACCGGCAGGGCCAGCGGGAGAAATTCAAGGCCGCCCACGAGGGGGAGCTGCGGCAGTTTTATATGGCCCGCCGCAAGCTGGAACCCCACTTCACGCCGGAGGGCAAGCTGCCTCTTACCAAGTGGCGGACGGAGCGGGGGAAGCTGCAACAGGCGTATCAGGAGGACTACGCCAAATACAAGCCCATCCGGGATGACCTGATGAAGCTGTACCAGGTGAAATCCACCGTGGACACCGCCCGCCGCCAGCAGGAGCAGGCCCACACCCAGCGCCGGGACAGGGGCATGGAGCGGTAAGGGACTTCCCATTTCCCGCCGGGGATGGTACAATGGAATCAGCTTTGACGGGCCGCGCCCCCGCTGGGACATTTTGTCCCAAAGCTGGGGGCATAACCACCCCGCCCAACCTCTGGACACTTTGTCCAGCCAGTGAGAGATGAACAGAGAGGGAAATTTTTATGGGATTTTTTGATAAGTTAAGAGATGGCAGGCAGGATAAGGTATTTGAAGAAAAATTATTGTATCTAAAAAAATACCATAGGGATGCAGAGTTGATCTCGTACAAAGTTGAAAATATCGTTGAAATCCCAGAGTCATGGAAGAAAATTTTCTGTATGAACAAAAAAGAGGAAAGGAGTGCTGCAACAATCAAGTGCTGGAAAGCCTTGTTTGCAAATGAGTTAAGAAATACTATTCTGTATTTAGAAGAAAATTTGCTTGACGTAAATCTAATTAAATATCAGGGAAAATACTCTATTTTGTATAGTATACTCTCTTCTAATAAAAAAGTGTTATATTATGAGGGGGGAAATTGCAATACCACACACTTCCCTGGTAAACTACAATCTAAATTGGACAACCTTCCAAACAGCATCGTCAGGTTCTATCAAGAACTTCATAACGGCTTCTTTTACTATGCAAGCGGAGGAATGGGATTGTTAGAATCCAATGATATTGTTGTATTTGATGATGAAGAATGGGGTATTCTTGATGATTTAAAACATCCATTGAAAATTTATCTGCCAACTACTTTTGGAATATTTGGTTCTGGAATGGGCGGATATGTTGCAGTGGATTTGTCTGATTGTGATAGTTGTAAGGCAACATTGTGGTTTAGCAATCGACAGCCCAAGTATGATATAAACTTTTGGGATATTGTCGATGAATGGATTGTACTTGGAATGCAAGGGTAAATTATTTTATAGGCGCGACAGATAGGCTGCGCTTTTCCCATATCGAAAACTGAATACGAAACCCAACAACCGGCGCTTGCCATTTTCCTTGTGAGAATGACAGGCGCTTTTCTTATTTTCGGAGGATTTGCCTATTTGAGTATTTTTGAAGCTGTGAAACAGTCTGTTACCACCCGGCAGGCCGCCAAGCATTTCGGAATCCGGGCAGGCCGGAATGGGATGTGCCGCTGTCCCTTTCACGCCGACAGGAACCCCAGCATGAAGGTTGACCGCCGGTATTACTGCTTCGGCTGCGGGGCCACCGGCGATGTGATCGACTTTGTTTCCCGTCTGGAAGGGATCAGCCCCAAGGAGGCCGCCCTTCTGCTGGCGCGGGCTTTCTCTGTCCCCCATGAGGACAAGGGGCCGCCCGGCAGGAGCCGCCCCCTGCCCCGGCAGGAAAGCCCGGAGCAGCAGTTCCGCCGCATGGAGCGGTACTGCCTGCGGGTGCTGTGCGACTACCGCAACCGGCTGGGCCGCTGGAAGCGGGACTATGCCCCCAAGGGGCCGGAGGAAGAATGGAATCCTTTGTTTGTGGAAGCCCTGCAAAAGCAGGACTATGTGGAATATCTGCTGGACACGCTGCTCTCCCCCGACATGGAGGAACGGGCGGCCCTGATCGCCAGCTATGGAAAGGAAGTGAGAAGCATTGAGCGAAGAATGGCAGAGCTTGACGCCGGAGCTGCGGCAGGCCGTGACGGACACCATAGAGGCCGCCCCGCCGCCCCGGAGCGTTGAGGAAGTGAAAGCCATGCTGGAAAGCACCGAGAAGGGCGGCGTCCGCAACAGTATTCACAACTGCCTGACGGTATTCCAGTATGACCCCGAACTGTCCGGGGCGGTGGCAAAAAATCTCCTGACCGAGCGCGTTGACCTGCTGCGGCCCATCGGCAGGCAGCGCCGCGCCGGGGGCAGGGCCTTGACCGACACGGACATGAAGTATATCCGCCTCTATCTGGAAGATACCTACGGTCTGACAAGCGAGAAGAAGATTGCCGACGCCCTCGACCTTGCTGCCGACGCCAACCGCTACCACCCCATCCGGGACTACTTAAACGGCCTTGTGTGGGACGGGAAAGAGCGAATCCGCTGCTGCCTGCGGCACTTTTTGGGGGCCGACACGGACGAGTACACCTGCCAATCCCTGCGGCTGTTCCTGCTGGGGGCCATCCACCGGGCCTTCCGCCCCGGCTGCAAGTTTGAGGTCATGCTCTGTCTGGTGGGCGGGCAGGGGGCCGGGAAATCCACCTTCTTCCGCCTGCTGGCCGTGAGGGACGAATGGTTTTCCGACGACCTGCGGAAGCTGGACGACGATAACGTTTACCGAAAACTGCAAGGCCACTGGATCATTGAGATGTCGGAGATGATCGCCACCGCCAACGCCAGGAGCATTGAGGAAATCAAGTCCTTTTTAAGCCGTCAGAAGGAGGTCTATAAAATCCCCTATGAAACCCACCCGGAGGACAGGCCCCGCCAGTGCGTATTCGGCGGGACTTCCAACGCCCTGGACTTCCTGCCCCTTGACCGCTCCGGCAACCGGCGCTTCCTGCCGGTCATGGTCTACCCGGAACAGGCCGAGGTACACATTCTGGACGATGAAGCCGCGTCCAGGGCCTATATTGAGCAAGTGTGGGCCGAGGCCATGACGGTCTACAAGAGCGGCGATTTTAAGCTGTCCTTCAGCCCCGAAATGGTACGGTATCTGAAAGAACACCAGCGGGACTTCATGCCGGAGGACACCAAGGCCGGGATGATCCAAGCCTACCTTGACCGCTACACCGGCAGCGCCGTATGCTCCAAGCAGCTTTTCCGGGAGGCCCTCAAGCGCCCCTACGACGAGCCGAAGCAATGGGAGATACGGGAGGTCAACGACATTATGAACCACTGTATCACGGGATGGAGGTACTTTTCCAACCCCCGGATATTCGAGGAATACGGCAGGCAGAAGGGCTGGGAACGGGAGGCCCCGGCAACGGGCGCTGACAACGGGCAGGAAAAACTGCCGGAGGGATTTGTGGAAGTGACCGAGCAGATGGAGCTGCCCTTCTGAAAAATCCGGGGGAACCCCACCCCGTTGCCGAGCCGGTTGCCAGCCCGTTGCCGGGCCGGTTGCCGGGGAAAAGCCTGTAACGGCGGGCCTTTCTCCCCTCTGACAACCAAAGCAACAGAAAAATAAAAGAAAAAGTAAATAGGAACCCAACCGCCAGACGGAGATTGTTTTGCAGGTTTTTTGAAGCCCGTTGCCGGACTTCGTTGCCGCCCCTCTCCTGTCTGGCTTATTTCATTTATGGAGGTAAAACTGCCTATGGCAAAAAGCAAAACCGAGATCCAAGTCACAGCGGTGTTTGACGGCGAGCTGGACGCCACCGACGTCTTTGTGAGCCTGATTGCACAGAAATACAGCCAGCGGAAGGACAATATAAGTCTTGCGAAAACACAAGATTTAGGGTATAATAAAGACAAGGTTCAGCAGAACCGTGTTCCGTCTGGATTGTGCGGGTAACGGTTATGATGAACGGATATACAGGTATGGACGCGCTTCTTGCGGGCAGCTTCCGGGCGGCCATCTATTGCAGGCTTTCCAAGGACGACGACCTGGACGGGGAGAGCGCCAGTATCGCCAACCAGCGGGCCATGCTGGAAAACTACTGCGAAAAGCAGGGATGGGAGGTTGTGGCAGTCTATCAGGACGATGGCTACACGGGGCTGAACATGGAGCGGCCCGACCTGAAACGGATGTTAAAGGCCATCGAGCGCAAGCAAGTCAACCTTGTTATCACGAAAGACCTCTCCCGGCTGGGCCGGAACTACTTGCAGACCGGCACGCTGATCGAGGACTTCTTCCCCCGCCACGGCGTCCGCTATATCGCCATGAACGACGGGATCGACACCCTGCGGGAGAACAACGACATCGCGCCCTTCAAAAATATCCTAAATGAGATGTATAGCAAGGATATTTCCAAGAAGGTACATTCCTCTTACCTGCTGAAAGCGCAGAAGGGGGAGTTTACCGGGTGCCTTGCCCCCTTCGGGTATCGGAAAGACCCGGAGGACAAAAACCACCTGCTGGTGGACGGGGAGACGGCCCCCATTGTCCGGCAAATCTTCCTGTGGGCGCTGGAGGGCCACGGCCCCAACTACATCCGGCGCAGGCTGGAGGAACAGCGGATACCCTGCCCCACATGGTGGAACCGGCAGCGGGGCCTGCGGAACACCCGCACCAAATGGGAGAAGAAAGACCCGGAGAACGGGAAGTTTATCTGGGACTTCTCGGTTATCAAAGACCTGCTGATGAACCCCGTCTATGCCGGTGCCATCGCGTCCCAGAAGAAGGACTACCGCTTCAAGCTGGGAACCATCCGGGAGAAGAAGCCGCAGGACTGGATCGTGGTGGAGCAGCGGCACGAACCGTTGATTGACAGCAAAAGTTTTGCCATCGTGCAGGACAAGCTGAAATCCCGCCAGCGCCCTCGGCAGGACGGGGAAACCAGCCTGTTTGCCGGGCTTATCAAGTGCGGCGAGTGCGGCAAGTCGCTGACCATCCGCACCACCCACGCCAAGCACCCGCAGCAGATTTACGCCTGCAAGACCTACGGGGCCTTCGGCAAGAACCACTGTACCCAGCACCGGGTGGAATACAGCACCCTGTACCGGCTTGTGCTGAACAAGATACGGGAGTGCGCCAGGGCCGCCCTGATGGACGGGGAGGCCGTGGCCGGGAAGCTGACCGACACCTGCGAGGCCGAGCAGAAGGGCCAGCGGGAGGCGCTGGAACGCGCCCTTGCCAAAGACACGGAGCGCATGGACGTGCTGGAAAAGATGATGCTGCGGCTGTACGAGGACATGATGGCCGGGCGGATCAGCGAGGCCAACTTCAACCTCATGCTGGAAAAGACGCAGAAGGAGCAGGCCGAGGTCAAGGCGCGGGTGGAGGACGCAAGGAAGAAGCTGTCCGATGAAGCGAGGATCGAGAGCGATGCCAAACAATGGGTGGACGCGATCCAGGAGTATGCCGACATCACGGAGCTGGACGCCGCCACCCTCAACCGCCTGATTAAAGAGATCGTTGTCCATGAACACATCGACAGCGAAAAGACAAGGCACATCTCCATCGAAATTCATTTCAATCTCAAGCCCATCCCGGAGGTGGAGCAGGTCACGGCCTGACCTGCCCCCGCCGGGCGGTTCTGACAATTCCATAGATATTTCTTGACACGCCGCCGCCCGCCGATGGCTGTGTTGCACCTAATTAGGGATAAACCCATTGATTTGAGGGGGAACAGCACCCCTTGAAAAATCAGGGGAAAATGGACGAGTTCCTACTAATTGGGGATAACACAGCTTATGGCTGGCGGCGGCATCATCGTGCTCGGCACCACTCTGATCCCCCTGCTGTCCTCCCTGTTTTAAGGGTTTAGCTTATGGGATTTCTCACCGACTGGCTTACAGACTGGATAAAAGGGCTGCTGATTGAGGGTATCATGGGCAACCTCACGGGCCTTTTTGATACGGTCAATACCCGTGTCGGAGAGATTGCGGTGCAAGTAGGGACGACCCCGGCGGCTTGGAACGCCGGGGTCTTTTCCCTCATACGGCAGCTTTCTGAAACGGTGATACTGCCGATTGCCGGTCTGATTTTAACCTTTGTTGCCACCTATGAGCTGATCCAGCTCATTATCGAAAAGAACAACTTACACGATCTGGACTACTGGATTTTCTTCAAGTGGATTTTCAAAACGGCGGCGGCTATTCTCATTCTCTCCAATACATTCAATATCGTCATGGCGGTATTTGATATGTCCCAGAGCGTGATTGCCAATGCCGCAGGGCTGGTGCGCGGCTCCACCGACATCAGCGCGTCCATGCTGGATAATCTGGAGGCCACCTTGGAGGCGATGGAAGTCGGCCCCCTGCTTGGCCTGTGGCTCCAGTCGTTCCTCATTCACATTACCATGCTTGCGCTGAACATTATTATTTTCGTCATCGTCTATGGGCGCATGATTGAAATATATCTGCTCACCAGCTTGGCCCCCATCCCCGTGGCTACGCTCTCCAACCGTGAAATTGGCAGTATGGGTCAGAACTATATCAAGTCCCTGTTTGCTGTCGGTTTCCAAGGTCTGCTGATCCTTGTGTGCGTGGCCATCTATGCGGTGCTCGTACAGGGTATTGCCACAAGCGGCGATCCCATCGGGGCGATCTGGAGCTGCATCGGCTATACGGTGCTGCTGTGCTTCACCCTGTTCAAAACTGGCTCGGTGGCAAAGAGCATTTTCGGCGCGCATTAAGAAAGGACAACGCCATGAACAAAACCACTTCGGGACAAAATGTCCCAAAGGCCCCGGATGGCCGGGTGCTGGAGCCCAGCGGCCTGTTCCTTATGGACGGGATCGAGGGCTTGCGCTCCTTGCCCCGTCATTCGGTGGATATGCTCTTGACCGATCCCCCATACGGCACGACCCGGAACTATTGGGATGTGCCGCTGCCGCTGATCGAGTTTTGGGAGGCGGTGCGCTGGGCGGTCAAGCCGGACGGCGCGGTGCTGCTGTTTTCCCAATGCCCCTATGATAAGGTGCTGGGGGCATCCAACCTTGCCATGCTCCGCTATGAGTGGATATGGTACAAAGAGCGCGGAACAGGCTTTCTCAATGCCAACCGCGCCCCGCTGAAAAAGTCCGAGAACATTTTGGTGTTCTACCAAAAGCCCCCGGTATATAATCCGCAGTTCACCTATGGGGAGCCGTACCGCAAAACCCATGCCCGAAGCGGGAGCAGTCCCAACTATGGCAAGTTTGAACGGGTCGGCACCGAGTCCAGCGATGGGCGACGCTATCCCAGCAACGTCCTTTTTGTGCCTACGGTGTCGCACACGATCCACCCCACACAAAAGCCTGTGGAGCTGTGCGAGTACCTCATTCAGACCTATACCAACGAGGGCGAGGTGGTGGCTGACATCTGCGCCGGCTCCGGCACAACTGCCGTTGCCGCGCTGAACACAGGCCGCCGCTTCATCTGCTTTGAAAATGCCCCCGTGTTCTACGGCCCCGCCGTGGAACGCATTGAACAGGCGCGGCTGGCCGTGGCCGGGGGCGGGAAAGGAGTGTGACAATATCGGAGGATATTCCATCATCTATGCCGATCCCCCTTGGCAGTACCAGCGGAGCAAGGTACAGGGGGCGGCTGAAAACCATTACCCCACCATGAGCATAGACGAGTTATGTGCGCTGCCTGTGGCCGAGATTGCGGCCCCGGACAGCGCACTTTTCATGTGGGCAACATTCCCGCAGCTCCCGGAGGCCCTGCGGCTCATTAAGGCGTGGGGCTTCAACTATAAATCCGTGGCCTTTGTGTGGCTGAAAAAGAACAAGAAGGCCGATAGCTGGTTTTATGGGCTGGGTTTCTGGACGCGGGGCAACGCGGAGATCTGTCTGCTTGCCACACGGGGCCACCCCAAACGGCAGGCCGCCGATGTCCACCAGTTTATCATTTCTCCCATCGAGGCCCATAGCAAAAAGCCGGACGAAACGAGGGACAAAATTATTTCCCTCATGGGCGATCTGCCCCGTGTGGAGCTGTTCGCCCGTCAGACCCCGCCCGGTTGGGATGTATGGGGTAACGAGGTGGAGCCGACGATCCGAGACTTCGGGACAATTTGTCCCAAGGAAGGAGGCTGACAATGCCCTATGTAAATGTCCCCAATGACCTATCCAAAATCAAAACGAAAATCGCCTTTAACCTCACCAAACGCCAGCTTATCTGTTTTGGCATCGGCGCGGCGCTGGGTGTCCCGGCCTATCTGCTGTCCCGTGGGGCCATCGGCAACACCGGGGCGCTGTTCGTCATGCTGGGGATCATGCTCCCGGCCTTTATGATGGCCATGTACGAAAAAGACGGGCTGCCCTTTGAAAAGGTGCTGCGGAATATCCTCAACACCCGGTTTCTGCGGCCCGGTGTAAGGCCCTATCAGACGCAGAATATCTACGCGCCATTCACAGGAAAGGAGGAGCCTATTGCAGAAAACAAAAAGCAAAAGCAAGCCAAAGGCAAGTAAACGCCGGGCCGTGGTGTCTGCCCAGCAGACGATCCCCTATGTGGCGATGCACCCGGACGGCATCTGTCAGCTCCCCGGTGGGCTTTATACGAAAACGGTGGAATATGAGGACATCAATTATGCCGTTGCGTCCACCGAGGATCAGACTGCTATCTTTGGCGGCTGGAGCTCTTTCCTCAATTACTTTGACAGTTCCTTGCCGTTCCAGCTTTCTTTCGTCAATCGCCGTTCCCGGTCTACCCACCGTTACAAGGTGAATATCCCGGCCCAGCAGGATGCGTTCAACAGTATTCGGGGCGAGTTCGTGGATATGCTCAAAGGCCAGATTGCCAAAAGCAACAACGGCATTGAACGCTCCAAATACATCACCTTTGGTCTGCCCGCTGGCAGCGTGGCCGAGGCCCGGCCCCGTCTGGATCGTGTGGAGGCCGATGTGATGGGCAACTTCAAGCGGCTGGGGGTACAGTCCCGGCCCCTCGATGGCCGGGATCGGCTGGCCGCCCTGCATGGACAGCTTCACCCCGGCAGCCGGGAGCCTTTCCGCTTTGCGTGGAAGGACATCCCCAAAACGGGCATGGGGACAAAAGACTTTATTGCCCCGGACAGCTTTGACTTCCGGCAGAGCCGCACATTCCGGGTGGGCCAGTCTTGGGGCGCTGCGTCCTATTTGCAGATTTTGGCGTCGGAAATGTCGGATAAGCTGCTGGCTGAAATCTTGGAGCTGGATGCCGAACTGACGGTGACGCTCCATGTTCAGACGGTGGATCAGCTCAAGGCCATTAAAACCATCAAGGGTAAAATCTCCGATATTGGACGCATGAAGGCCGAGGAACAGAAAAAAGCTGTCCGGGCCGGGTACGATATGGAGATTTTGCCCCCCGACCTCATTACCTTTTCCAAGGACGCGGCGGAACTGCTGGCCGATCTGCAATCCCGCAACGAGCGAATGTTCCTTTTGTCCTTTACCGTCATCAACCTCGCGCCCAGCCGTCAGCGTTTGGAAAACGATGTGTTTACCGTGTCCGGCATCGCGCAGAAATACAACTGCGCTCTGAAAAGGCTGGACTGGCAGCAGGAGCAGGGTTTCCTGTCCTCGCTGGTGCTGGGGTATAACGGCATTGAGATCCAGCGCGGTATGACAACCAGCTCCACGGCGATTTTTATTCCCTTTATGACCCGTGAGCTGCGTATGGACGGACAGGCCCTTTACTACGGCATGAACGCCCTTTCCCATAATGTCATCATGGCTGACCGCAAAAAGCTGAAATCGGCCAACGGAATGTACCTTGGCTCCACGGGATCGGGCAAGTCCTTTGCGGCGAAAAGAGAATTGATCAATGTGTTCCTCGCCACCAGCGACAGGATCGTGGTGGTAGACCCGATGGGCGAATATGCCCCGCTGGTGAGGCGGCTGGGTGGACAGGTCATCGAGATCGCCCCGGACAGTCCCAACCATATCAACCCTATGGACATCCAGCTATCCACCAATGACGAGGACAGCCCCCTGTCCATGAAGGCCGACTTCCTGTTGTCCCTGTGCGAGTTGATCGTGGGCGGCAAGGAGGGCTTGCAGCCCATCGAAAAGACGGTCATTGACCGCTGTGTGCGGCTGGTCTACCGGGAGCTGGCGCTGGGGATCGGCAGCGGGGATATGCCGCTGCTGCAGGACTTGTATGAAGAACTGCTGAAACAGCCGGAGCCGGAGGCCCGGCGTGTGGCAACGGCGCTGGAGCTCTACTGCACAGGCTCCCTCAACCTGTTCAACCACCCCACCAATGTTCAGACGGATGCCCGTGTGGTGTGCATCGTTCTGAAAGGCATGGGCGAAAACCTCCGCAAGATCGCCACGCACATTACAAACGAGTTTGTCACATCGGCGGTCAATACCAACCACACCGAGGGCCTTGCTACTTGGTGCTACTTTGACGAGTTTCATATTCTGCTCCGTGATCCGCTGACGGCCAGCTACTTTGTGGCCGTGTGGAAGATGCTCCGCAAAAAGGGTTGCGTCCCCT
>OLSE01000606.1_pt1 | contig 41195 bp, 27 predicted proteins | sample 1673191 | NCBI WGS metagenome assembly OLSE01 (sample SAMEA3136764, study PRJEB25190) | human gut metagenome | biome: human gut; feature: human-associated habitat; material: faeces | place: Austria | collected 2013
AAAGTCATTACGGGTTTCTTTACTATTTTCTCGTTGTTCAATTTTCAAGGTCCTACGCACTTTCAAGGCTTGTTTGCTTTCTTCATTTGAAGTCGCTAACCTCAGCAGTGCAAGAGCTATTATACTACGTTGTTTTGATTTTGTCAAGCACTTTTTAAAAGTTTTTTAAAAAGTTTTTTCAGCTTTTAAAATCAAAACCGAGCAACACTTTCGATTACTTTCTGAATGTTGACTCTCCACTTCCGTGCGTTCTACACTCTTTCACCGTTCGTGTTTTCTCTTGTCTGCCTCGCCTCTCAGCGCAACAGTTGATATTATATCAGCACTTCACTCTTTTGTAAACCCCTTTTTGACAGTTTTTTTATCTTTTTTACATTATCGGCAATTTCTACATTTTAAACTCACTTGTTGTTTATTTTATCCCAAAATTCACTATATACACCCTTTTTTTAAAAATAAACTTTATTCGACAGATTTTCAAAACAATTTTCTTGACAAAGAATGGGTATATATATATAATAGTATTAACAAATGAATCCCCTTAAAAACATTGACGGGAACAAGATGCAAATGGACCGGCAAAGAGAGCTGACGGTTGGTGTAAGTCAGCATGGAACATTGTATGGATAGCTCATCCCCGAGTTTTTCGTGTGAAGTGTATATACTATATATATGTAATGCGAAACGCAAGACTGCGTTATCGGTCGGGACTTTGTCAGAAGTCTTTAAGGAGAACACAGTGATGTGTTCTTGAATACGGGTGGTACCACGGATTTTATTCGTCCCTTTGTTTAGGGGGGCGATTTTTTTGTGCTATTTAACAGGAGGTTATTATATGAAACCATCATTTGAAAAGTACATTCCCTTTAAGCAGATTAATCTGCCGGACAGACAGTGGCCAAACAATACTATAACAAAAGCACCGATCTGGTGCAGTGTTGACCTTCGTGACGGTAATCAGGCGCTTGTCGATCCTATGAACCTTGAAGAAAAGCTCGAATTTTTCCACGCACTTTGCGATATGGGCTTTAAGGAAATCGAAATCGGTTTTCCGAGTGCATCAGAAACAGAATATGAAATCTGCCGTGAGCTTATCGAAAACAACCACATTCCCGATGATGTAACAATTCAGGTTCTTGTTCAGGCAAGAGAGCATCTTATCAGAAAAACTTTTGAGGCTGTTAAGGGTGCTAAGAATGTTATCGTTCATTTCTATAACTCAACTTCAACTCTCCAAAGAAAAGTTGTTTTCAAAACAGATATGGACGGCGTAATCAAAATTGCCGTTGACGGTGCAAAGCTTATTAAACAGCTTACGGATGAATATGACGGAGATACAAACTTTAGATTTGAATATTCTCCCGAAAGCTTCAGCGGTACTGAGCCTGAAAACGCTGTTGAAATCTGCGACAGGGTTATCGAGGCACTCGGTTCGACTGCCGAAAACAAGTTGATTGTCAATCTTCCGAATACTGTTGAGATGTGTACACCGAACACATATGCAGATCAGATTGAATACTTTGCAAGAAATCTTAAACACCGTGACGCCGCTATCATCAGTATCCACCCACACAATGACCGTGGATGCGGTGTTGCCGCAGGCGAACTTGCATTGCTTGCAGGCGCTGAAAGAGTTGAGGGTACACTCTTCGGCAACGGTGAGCGTACAGGTAATATGGATATCGTTACAATGGGACTTAATATGTTCACACAGGGCGTTGATCCTAAACTTGACTTTTCAAATCTTCCAAAGCTCCGTGAAATCTACGAGCGTTGCACAAATATGAAGATTGATCCTCGTCAGCCATATATCGGCGAGCTTGTATTTACAGCATTCTCGGGCTCACATCAGGACGCTATCAACAAGGGTATGAAGTATATGAAAGAAAGCGGAACTGATTACTGGGAAATTCCGTATCTTCCGATTGATCCTGCCGATGTTGGCAGAGAGTATGAGCCGATTATCAGAATCAACTCACAGTCCGGTAAGGGCGGTGCGGCTTTTGTTATGAACAATAACTTCGGTTATGACCTTCCGAAGAGAATGCATCCCGAATTTTCAAAGCTTGTTCAGGCAAAATGTGAGGAACTTGGCAGAGAGCTTATTCCGAAAGAGTTGTTTGAGGTGTTCGAGAAGAATTATCTTGAGCATAAGCAGAAATATGTTCTCTCAAGCAGAAAGATTTATGAAGAGAGCGAAAACGGCAATGATTATGTTCACTTCAAGGGCAAGATGAAGATTAACGGCAACGAAGAGGTTTCTCTCAGCGGTGTCGGCAACGGTCCTATTGACGCATTCTTCAATGCAATCAAAAAGGTCGGTCTTGACAAGTACGAGTTCATCTCATACAGTCAGCACGCAATTTCTCAGGGTTCCGACTCAAAGGCTGTTTCATATATCGAACTCAAAAAGCCTGACGGAAAGAATATCTTCGGCATCGGCATTGACTCAAATGTCAATGTTGCATCGGTACTCGGTGTTCTCAACGCAATCAACAGAGCCGAGGCTTAATCAATTTAACAATTCAATTTTCAGGGCTGTGCGAATGTGCAGTCCTGTTTTTTATGCTCTAAATCACTCTGTTTAGAAAAATGTTACAAATCACCTTTAAAAATCAAGAATTTCGTTACAAATGATTGAATATTTTTAAGAATAATGTTACACCGCCTTTATTTGTCCTTAAATTGCCCATAATAAGCCTGTAGATGTAAAAGGGACATACAGCTAACCATAGCTATATGCCCCTGAAAATCGGTTTTAAAGCTTATTTCATGCTGTTTTCGTAAGACTCAATCATCTTTTTAAACGTGTGTCCCGTACGAACCCGCAAATTCTCAAGGTACTTTGTGGTGGTTTCGTTTGTAAAGAGCTTGATTTTCATCTCCATATGCGTTTCGTCAATGGGTGTTACATAGATTTTATCAATGTATTTTTCAACAAACGAGTGATTAATCACTCCGCTGTTTGCATCCTCGCTCGCCCGTTTCAGCGTTCTGCGCATTTCTTCAATCCGCTTTTTGAAATCGTTTCTCGTCTGCATTTCATTTTCAAGTGCGGAAATCTCCTTTTCGCACAAGGCAATCTCATTTGAGCATTGCTTTGTCAGGCTGATAAAATCCCTGTCGGAAATCTGACCGCTTACGTTATAACCGAGGAGCTTGCTTTTCTTCTTCTGCTCCAAGTCCATTTTCTTTTTCAGCTCGTCAAGCCGTCTGCCGACCTCTTCGGGCTGGCTGAGGGATTTATACATTTCAACATACTGATTTATCAGCTCTTCAACATCGCAGGAGGTTTCTTTGAACACCTCAAGCAGAATCGGCACGACATCGGATTCGTATATAGGAAAGGATTTACAGCTATCTGCGCCGTTTTTGATTTTGCCGCTGCATATCCACTTTGAATTTTTGTTGCCCTGTCTGTCCTTTGCATCTCTTCGATAGTAGGTTGCTCCGCAGTCGGTGCAGAACAGCTTACCTGTCAGAAGATTGCCGTGGTTGCATTTACCCTGACGGTTTTTGACGTCCTTGCTCCGCCTTTCAAGCACGTCGTTTGCCTTGTTCCACAGCTCCTCCGATACTATCGCAGGGACAATCTCTCCTGTTTCGTCCTTGAACATAACCCAGTCCTCTGGTGGAAGAAATTTCTGCTTTTTCGTGAACATATCAACAACCTTGACCTTGTTGCCGACATAGTAGCCCTTGTACTTCGGGTTTGAAATCATACCCGACATTGTGGTGTGGGCAATTTTGTTTCCGTTGTGATTGCGGTAGCCCTTCTTCCAGAAGATGTTTTCAATCTGCTTCATACTGTATTCGTTCGTTGCGTACAGCTCAAACAGCTCACGCACCATCTTCGCCTCGTCCTCGTCAATCACAAGACGCTTATTGTCCTTGCGGTAGCCGAAAATTCTGCTGTTGCCGAGCACAACGTGGTCTTTGATTGCCTGCTGATGCCCGAACTTGATACGAGACGACAGCTTTCTCAGCTCGTCTTGTGCTATACTTGACATAATTGTCAGTCTCAGTTCGCTGTCCTCGTCAAGCGTGTTGATGTTGTCGTTCTGAAAAAACACCGCAACGCCGAAGTGCAGAAGCTCTCTTGTGAACCTGATACTGTCAAGCGTGTTTCTTGCAAATCGGGAGATTTCCTTTGTGATTATCATATCGAACTCGCCGTTCTCGCCGTCGGTTACCATTCTGTGAAAATTCTCACGCTTTTCGGTCGAGATAGCCGACAAGCCCTCGTCAATGTAACCCTCGACATATTCCCAGTTGGGATTTTTCTTAATCATATTCGAGTAGAAGCTGATCTGATTGTCAAGCGAATTGAGCTGTGCATCCTTCTCCGTACTCACTCGGGCATAGAATGTGACACGCAACGGCAGGTCATATATACTGCAACTCCTGAGCTGTTCCCTCGTTTTTAAAATATCCATTTCTTCACTTCCCTATTTTCAATTTCGTTGTATCATCACTTTATTATGATGATTATATCACATAGTAATTCATATATCTATATCAAACACAGAATTAGTTTTTGGAAATGTTTTCAAAATTTTTAAGAAAAACGTTACAAATTACACCTGAAAATCCAAGAAAAACGTTACACATTAAAGAACGCACAAGAAAATAAGCAAGTTAATAAGCAAGTTATTTTATGTATTAGCCGCCGATTTTCATTCGGCGGCTTTTTCACTTTCTTATTCGGCTGATGTATGATGCGATTTTTCCGTTCATTTTTAGTCTTTCCTCCTGCGTTATCAGCCCGTTTCTGAATAAATATTCGTTAAAGAAAGACAACCATATTTCCTTTGACATCTGCATTCTTAGCTTTTCACATTCGTTTTTATTAATCGCTATCTCTCCTTCCTCATATTCATTATGCTGAATTTTTGAATGTAATATTCATCCTTTGTTCCTCCATTCCGAATAATAATTTACCTTGCATAGTGAATTATAGCTTTTTAAAATTTACAGTGACTTATAATCTTTTCGTTCAAATAAATCGTCAAGCCGTACCTTGCCTCTTGTACGGCGGACATTATTTATCGCTTCCTTTCTCATTTCTTCAAGTCTTTCCTTTGAAAAATGTTTTTCGTCGGCAAGTATTTTCATAATCAGCTCAAGCTCAACTGCATATCGGAACAGCCCTTTTGAAATTCTTTTCTGCTGTTCCTCGCCAGCCTTTGCAATTTCCTTTGCGAGCTTTTCATTGACAACAGAATTTTCATCCGACAAAAGCTTGTCTGCAAAATATGAATTGACCGCATAGGCAACAAAATCATTCCTCGATTTAAAGCCTGCCGACTTGATTTCTTTATCCATCTTCACCACAAAATCCTTGTCAAGAAAAAGGCTTATTCTCTGTTTTTTATCTTCCATTGTAAATCACCTCCCAGTATTCTGATACACACTATCTGACTCCTGGAAAAACGGCTTGTTTATCGGATTATTTTCGATTACGGGATACACTGATACACCAAACCCGAAATCACGACCCACAAAAGTATTACCTTTTGACTTCCATAAAACGATGCTGTGTTTTATCGAAAAACGGCTTGCTAAAGCCAAATCTTCGGTCGGCACTGCCGTCCGATGTGGTACGCAAGGGGCATACATCAGTGCCCCTTGCTTTCTCCTGCTTAACTACCTACCCTGTAAATCACGGGCTGATATTGGAGTTTCTTCTTGCAAAAGCCGTTTTTTCTCTGCCGTAATTTCGCCCAAATTTCGATTTTCGCTTACAGTCGGGTACTTTATCCGTTTTCTCTTGAAAGTCGGACAAACCGCCAAATTCTGCCCAACATCTGCATCGTGGACGATAAGGACGATAAAAACGATAAATCAAACGGCTATATTTTCATCGTACTTATCGTACCTAACGTACTCGCTATCTGAATTATCAATCTCAAAATCATATTTGATTTCAACCTTTCTGATGTTATTTTCCTTATACGATTTGAAATAAACGTGATTATCATTCAAGTCATACTTCCACTTGTTCATCATCCTTTTCAGAATACGAGCAGAAAGATTTTTGCCTGAATAAGCATTATATCGTTCAAGAAATTCCGCATTGCTTCCGTTGAAATATTTTTCTGCTTTCATCATCTCAATGAGCAAGTTCATTTCATCAGGCAAAAGCATATTCGGATTCTCTGCGCTGTCTGCAGTCATTTTCCAAGTGCAATCCTCTTTTGAAAATGCAAGCTCAATTTCTCTGTCCTCAATATCTCTTCCCGTGCAAAATAAAGTTGCGTTGCCCTGCGTGCGATTGCTTTTTTTCAAAACAAATAGAGCATCGGCACAGCCAGCTATACCATTTGTACCTGAAATCTCATTGATTGGGTCAGAGTCGCCTTGCTTTCTTAAATGATGAACCAGAAGAATAGCAATTTTCAACTCATCAGCAAGTTTTTTGAGTTTCTGTACCTCAAGATAATCATTTGAATAGCTCGAGTCATTTTTTGCAGAACGGATAAGTTGAAACGTGTCAATGATTATCAAGACAGTATCCATATGCTCATCAACAAAAGTTTGAATCTGTTCTTCCAACCTTTCATCAAGTTTTGAACAATCCGTAACAAAATGAACATCACTCGGCACTTCATCGGTTATCGCTGTCAGCCTGTCCTGCAATCTGCTTTCATCATCTTCAAGTGACAGATACAGAGTTGTACCGCTGTCGGTATGCAGATTCCATACATCTTTGCCTTTTGCAATCCGAACGCACCAGTCAAGAACAAGCCACGACTTACCTACCTTTGGTGAGCCGGCTATAATCGAAAGACCGCTTGCAAGAAGTGAATTGATTATAAACTTCTTTCTCGGCAAATCTTTTTCAACAAGACTTGCACCGTCGATTGAATCAAATCTTGCCTTACTGCTCAACTCCAAATTTAAATTCTTAATCATTTTTCTCCTTTCCCTGTTACTCATACCTCATATGATTTCAAAATATTTTAGCTTTGGTATGGTTATTCAGTTGTAATCCAAAAGCTGTTGGAATTTTTTCACCAGTGTGATACAATAATCTCATACTTTTCAAGAAAAATATATGACAAAATGAATTGAAGTGATTTTTATAATTTTCACTTCAGGACAGAGGTGTATATGGCAAAGCACGAAGGTTTATTATTAAAAATTGATTCCAAAGGAAATATTTCCGGCTATATGCAGGAAAATAACAATAAGATTCCAATTGAAAATACTACTATCAAAAATGAGTTGATTAGTTTCTCAGAAGAAGATTTTGAAGAGTATTCTGAACTGCAAAATGAAATAAGAAAAGTTTACAGAACATATCCTGATGAAAGTGAAGAAAGATTTGCACTGATTAAAAAGTTAACTGCAAAAGCAGAAAAGGCATTGGCGGAATATAGAACTTTTTACGGTCTTTTGAACAGACTTATGATTGAGGATTTTTTAGGAGAGAACGACGGAACTGAACATTATCTGCGTGAATATGCAAGCTATCTTGACCAGATAAAAACCGTGCAGTTTTTTGTTTTGCACTTTTTCAGCGATTTATCAAATCAAATAGAAATTGATGTTAACGAAGATTTCAATTACAACAGCGTACAGATTTCCACCGTATTTTATTTTGAGGATAACAAATCCAGACAGATGTACCATATCCGTAACCTGACAGAGTATTATTTTCTGCTGTTACATTTATTTGTTGAGAACGGATACCGCCTCTGCCGCTGTCAGCTTTGTGGCAGATACTTTGTGCCAAAGACAAAAAAGAAAACCCTGTACTGCGACAGAGTTCTGAATAATGGTAAAACTTGCAAGGAATTTGCGCCGAAATTAAAGCACCGAATCTTGGCAAACAGAAATGAGGTGCTGAAAACTTTTGACACACAGCGAGGCAAAATGTATAAGCGTTATGAAAGAACACTTAACACACCTGGTACTGTGGAAAAGCCTTTAAGTTTTGAGGAATATTACGATTGGCTTGAAAAAGCGAGAACTGCGAGAGATAATTATCTTGAGGATAAAATTTCCAAGGAAGAAGCATTGAATATAATTTGTATTGAGTAAAATTTGCAAAAAGTAATCGGATAGGCAGTCAAATTTCATTGATTGCTTATCCGATTTCTTAATTATTTACTACATCAATGATAATTCTTGCACCCATCCGAAATCCGTTCAGGAATATTTCTCGCTCACTGATTTCAGAAATCTCACGATTGCAATCTTTGTATTTTTCAAAGGTTTCTTTCTGATCTTCGGAAAGAGTTGCCGTAAGCTTTTCTTCATTCCTGTTGAGCAGTTTCAATAGCTCCTTGACCTCATCATCAAGCTTTGCACATTTTTCGTGAGGAAATAGGTTTCCGTAATATAAACCTTCAAGTGTATCCATTGTAGCACCGCCTTTCGCAGTACAAACATATATCACAAAGCTTTTGCAAAGTCCAGACTTTTCATCAAAAATACTTCTTGTATTTTACATTATGAGAAATTCAAAGACGGAACGGTAAAATGTATTGAAGATGAGATACCGTTTGAGATTCCCGAGGTGTGGGAACGGTGTCGTTTATGAGACTTGTTTAATGTTTCTTCAAGTAAACATTTTGTTTTGCTAAAAATATGAAATATGTTCCGATAATAAAGCATATGTGAAGTTTTGCACTATAATTTCATCATACTTATGAAAAGCAATCAATATTCTTCTACAAATTTTTATGCTATCACATACAAAAATGCGACAGTTTTACCAATATTGATTAAAATTATATCTGTTATTTTTAGATAATATGTGATAACATATATATTGAAGAATTGTATGCTGAGCAAATTTTCTTAAATAAAAACCGTTTAGGTGATGAAATAATGATATACATAAAAAATATTTTTGACAAAATCACATTACAGGAATATAATTGTGCAAAAGGAAAACGCTATTTTGATTTTATCAGGAAGCAATTTGTAAACATAACTCCCGAAGAAACGGTACGGCAGAAAATGCTCTGCTTTATTCAAAATAATATGACTGTACCTATAGAAAGAATCTATGTCGAAGAACATCTGGCTCATTATGGAATTTCTGACTTTAACGGTCGAATGGATATAGTTATTAAATATCTCAATGAAGAAGGACTGGAGAAAGTATTGGCGATTGTTGAATGCAAAAAAGAATCTATTTTTATTGAGTCGGCACAGGTTATAAATCAAGCAGAAAATTATTCATATTGCGTAAATGCTCGTTATTATATTCTTGTAAACGGAATAAATTTACGGTTTTATTGCTTAACAGAAAAAGGAACTTATAATGCTATAGCAGGGGTTTTAAATTATGATGAAATGTTAAAATCCAAGTATGAATACATAAATAACAACCTAAATTTTCAAAGGCTCAATTATAGCGATTACTTTAATTTAGATACACTAAAAAGATTTGATTGGTTTTCGGATAAAATAGGTGAAGATACCCCTAAAAGCCATGTCCCGTTTATAATGAACTTGGATGACTGTTTTCTTGATGACAATGTAAGATTGCCCTATTTATCAAATAAGCGATTCCATCTGATTGATGATCTCGGTGTGCAATTCCGTCAGTATGATGATGCATCAGGCGGTGGGTTTGGCGCAGGCTTTTATAGAGTGTTTTTTATTGAAGACTTAGAACTTAAAATCAATTTTCTTTGCGGATTTACAATTATGACAACCAGAAAAACATCTAACGACCCAAAATACGGAAACAGAAACGGGCAAAGTGTCTTAGTTATTATTTATAATGACGGAAATACAGATGAGATGTCTGTGCAAATCAATTTAAATAAATTTTTATCTATAAATCAAGAAAAAAGAATTGCATGCTTGTATCATAATGGTGCTGTTACCCGTAAAGGTGCAAATAAATTAGATTTGTTTAAATATATTTCAGAATATAATTCAAAATTGATAAAAAACGAAAAAGTACAATTAGGCAGAATTGATTATTCTGTTCCACTGACATTAGAAAATAAAGACGTTATAGAAACAGTATCTAATTTAGTTGAATATGCCGTATACAGAGATGAATATAAGGCTAAATTAAAAAAATAATCAGGAAGTGTTTTTATGTCAAAATTTGATTGGTCTGCTATTATAAGAGATGACGTAATTAAGGCAATAGATAATTTTTACAGATATGAGGTAGATTGTCCAAAAGCAAGGTCAACCTTTTTAATTTACAACGATAAACAATTGCCTGCCAAACATATACGTGGTATGGCATACAAGGTTCATTTTGGAAAAGAAATATCAAAACAGGATTATTCAGGCGGAATTGAAACTAAGCTTTTTTTCGAACGTTTGGGATTTGAAGTACGTTACACAGGAAATACCAAACAGCATAGCAAAGAAACTACGACCGAAATTCAGAATTATAAATCTGAAACTAAAAATGATAAAGATTTGAAATTGTTTATTTCACAAGAAAATACATCTAAATCAGAAAAAGGCATAAAAATAGGATTGTATCTTCAAACATACAATCTTCATAGGCAACCAAGCCTGTTTAATAAAACTATGGACAAAATACGCAATTCTGATATAGATATTCTTGTTTTTCCGGAGTTTAGCTATGTTCCTTTTGCAAATGAATTTATCGGGTCTGATTGGGCAGACATTGATGACGCTGATTTTCTCTGTAAAAAAGCAATAGAATTAAGCCAAAACATTGAATGTGCGGTAATCGTATGCAATCAAGACAGTTTTGGCACGATAATCAGCATTTACGCAAATGCTTTCGCTTCTGAAGAAGAAACAAAAACTAAATACTATATAAAACATACACAAACAGACTATTCTGCCTTTGATTTTAAAGATTACAAAGAACTTTCCAAAGAATTATTTGAACCTATAATTTACAAAGGAAAAAGAATAGGAACGACAATCTGCTATGACTGTAATCACGCTCTTTTCAGCAGAATGTACGGTATAAACGGAGTTGATATCATCATTAACTCTACGGGTGGAAATGTTGTATATGACAAATGGTATAAATATAATAAAGCGAGAGCCATTGAGAATAACTGCTTTACATTTGTTACTATGGGCGGTGATGATTTAGAAGAAAAATCAAACAGCTTTGTATATGGATTTGCTCCATCTGGCAAAGAACTGATTCCGACATTACTCAATGGTCAAAAGGCTGAAAAACTAAATATTCCCGGTACTATATACATATACGATACTTCCTCGTATGACGGTACATCAAAGGAGGACAGAAGCATAAATCAGGCTGAAAGTGTTAACAAAAACATAGATATTTTAATAAGTGAAAACGATATTGACGGATTTATAAAAAGTGGGTATGCTATTTCCGATAATATCCGAATTGTAAAAAATAAAGGCAATACCATTGTTTTATTCCTTATAAATGAAGATGAAATAATGAAACCTGAAAAAGTACTGAAGCTTTTATATTCTGAGAAACTGAAAGAGATTGAAAATAAGAGATACATAATAATAAACCATTGGGACAAGCTGGACTCTGAATTTTATAAAACTAAGCTTTCGGTAGTTTTAAAAGTCAGAGCTATGGAAAACTACTGTACTGTAATTCTGGATTCAGATAAATGCACAAAATGCTTTCAATGCGGTCAGAACCGAACCGCACAGGTTATCCAGCCGGAGAAAGGTAAATTTGGGATTGACCTTAAACGCACAGGCGGACCTGAAACAATATGGCGCAATAAACAGGGTATGAGAAAAGAGTGGAGAACTAATTTTGAATGGCTGATTGATTCAATTTAGAGAAACAAATGTTTGATTGAAAACTATATAAGATTTTTGAACTAACTTTTCACTAGACGAGTGAGATTTATCAGATATACTGTTGCCTCTCACAAACAACTAACATAATATGTCAAATAATATAGGAATGTTCCGAAAACTTTTTGTTTGAGTTAAGTATAAGAGCCTTGACACACAATTATGTCAAGACTCTTTCTTTTTTGTTTCTCGTCTGGAATACTATTCTTCAAAGTATATCAATGAAAAAATAAGAAATGCTATACAAAAAAGTTTGGAATATACACGGAGGCAAAATTGATTAAGAAGGATTATTTTAAGGGTTGGTATTTTAAATGCTGTATAGAAGATAAAACAATAGCATTAATTCCTGCATACCACCGAAACAATAACAGAGAAACGGCTTCTCTGCAAATAATCACCGACAATGAAGTATTCAATGTACCCTTTGATTCATTGAAATTCAGCAATAAGCCGTTAATTATAAAAATCGGAAATTGTTGCTTCTCTGAAAAAGGAATAAAGCTGAACATTCAGAATAATAATTTGAATATAATCACACCAAATAATTATTCGGCTTGAAGCATATATGATTGTTCGATTATCGCCATAACGTCATCCAAATTCATCAAGATGTTCAAAAAACAGCTCTGCATCGCCATTTCCCAATCTTCCAAGATTTGTAACGTCATGGCACAAATTCTTTGGATCATACACTTCTGAAAACTTCATATTCACAGAAATCCTCAACCGTTGTTTCTGAATTACTACATCAACGAAATTTGTATCAATCTTATAGGCGATATAAAGCTTTTTAAACTCTCGTTTGATATCTGATGACAGATTCATTATACGGTGATTAAACTTATCAAATGGGCATTTCGTCGGGCACGTTATCCATCTTTTCTGCTGTTCCTGAATCTTTCCACTACACACCCGCGCCCAAAAACATGTTTCGCTTTACTCAAATTTAGTTCCTTCATCTCCTTGAATAAATAGAAGAACTATAATTGCAGGTTTTTGCAATTATTCAAATTATAGCAGCATAGGGTAAGGTAAGAGAAAGGTACCTATATTGGACTTTTCCCAGAATATGCTGAAAAAAGGTTGTAAAATAAGGACTTTCAGAGTTTAGTGCGTTGTTTGCATCGGCTCCGGAAGTCCTTTTTTCTGTCTATTCAATTGTGCGAACGAACTGATTTCATAGCCTGTTGCTTACCCTGACCGCAGGGAGAATAATTAATATGTGTGGGTCAAATAAATAGTTACAGCTTAAGAAACGATTCTAATCAGGGCACAGCCTATTTTTTCAGCATCTGCTTCTGTACTATTCTTTCCCAGCGAAATCCTAATCGTACCCTTGGCGTAGTCTTCATCAAGTCGAATAGCCCTCAAGACATGCGAGATTTCTGTATTCACACTATCACAAGCAGAACCAGTGGAGATGCTGATACCCATAAGATCCATGCGGTGAAGAATAGCTTCTCCATCCTTGCCCGGAAATGATAAGCTTAGCAAACCGGGCAACTTGCTATCCCCACCATTGCGTTTATAGACAACTCCTGCTTCATTGAGCTGAGTCACAAGATGTCTTTCCAAATTTAGAATATGCTGCTGATTCTGCTCCAGCAAATCGCAGTTTGTTTTCAGTGCCGTTGCCATTCCTACTATTGCCGCTACATTCTCTGTTCCTGCACGATGCGCACTTTCCTGTGCACCACCGTCTTCATAAGGCAGTAATTCAACACCATTACGGATATAAAGGAATCCAATACCTTTAGGGCCATTAAATTTATGAGCAGAAGCTGAAAGAAAATCTACCCCTAATTCATGAACGTTGATTTTGATATGCCCAACAGCTTGAACTGCATCTGTATGGAACAGTGCGCCATGAGTATGGGCTATTTCACACAACTCACAGATAGGCTGAATGCTGCCAATCTCGTTATTTGCATACATCACAGAAACCAGACGAGTTTTGTCTGTTATGTATTTCCATAGAATCTCAGAAGTAATATATCCTTCTTTAGTAGGACACATATATGCTACAGGATATCCAAGGTGCTCAATTGCCGCACAGGAACGAAGAACTGCATAATGTTCAAAGGTCGATGTAATCATTCCCCGCTTTTCGGAATCAGAAAACGCCGAACTTTTGATGACCCAGTTATCGCTTTCAGTCCCTCCGGAAGTAAAAAAAATCTCCTCAGGTAAGGCACCAATACATTCTGCAATTGTACATCTTGCTTCTGCAAGAGCTTTTTTAGGTTTCCTGGCAAACGCATAAGGCTGCGAGGCATTTCCATATTCTTCAATAAGCCATGGTGTCATAGCTTCAAACGCAGTTTTATCAAGTTGTGTCGTTGCAGCATTATCGGCATAGATATGTTGCTTCATCAGAAATCACCTTACCTAAAGAGTGTACAGCCTTCGTTTTTGAATTCTTCAATTTTAGCAAGAAGTTCTTCTTCCGTTACCTCAAGATGTTCAGCCAAGCATGGCAAACAATAAAAAATGGTTGTTTTCTTATCGATTATCTTTTTGGTAATCCCTATTTCATCCTTTGTGAGCGGTGATTTGCCGCAAACATAACATTTCTTTGTTTCCATTTTATTCTGTATCTATGCCGTAAATCTTAAATGACGGCAGATCCTTTCCGGAATACTCCACATCAAGTAAACCAAGTTGATACTTGATTGTATCCCTCATTCTTCGTGCTCTATCAAAACAATACCTTTTAAATTCTCTCGGAGTAATATCATCCATATGCCGAACATTCGGGAAGAGCAGCTTTAAGTATGCTGTAGCTATACGCTTTACAGCTTCTGTATCACGTGTGTCGGCTCCTTCCGGGACGATGATGTATTCATCCACAATGCTTCTGTATGTCATATCGCTACGAAGTTCATGCATGATGGAACAGAAGTATTCCGAATTCAAGGCCCAACCATTCACCTTCAAATCGTCCTTCATTCGCGGAATATTCCACCCTTTGATGAATCCGTGAAATCTCTCAATTAATGCTGATTCATGAAAAACAACTGGTAATTCTGTGAACATATTTTCATAGCCATCCGCATCCATTATTTCCTTACGGATATTTCCGCAAAGGATCACACCTGCATCTGCTATTCCTTTATAGTCACCCACAGTAAAGTTTCCTTGCTCCAAATAACCTTTCAAAGCAGCTCGCATTTCATCTGTATCGGTAAAGGAAATAGTCTGCACCTCATCCAGAGTGACAAAATCACTTCCTGCTATCAAACCTTCCCTGCGCTTTGTCTGATCATAAAACATTTTGGCTCGGCTCATAACACCGCCACTGGAAAGCCATCCATATCGGCTGACATTTCCAAAAAGATAAGATTTGCCGGTACCTTTAGGTGCAAGCTCAATCAAATTCAAGCGCTTCTCCACAAACGGCAGCAATCTTGTAATCATGGTAAGTTTTTCTTCTTCATTTTCATAACCGGCGGCGTTATAGTCAACGGCGCCAAGGATAACATCTATCCACTCACCTGTAGTAAACTCCTTACGGGCCTCTTTGTAGTCTTCAAGGTTAATCTCATATGGGCAGAAATTCTTGAAAGATATAAGTTTAATTTTCCCGTCCTTTGAATTCTTTCCCTTGGATGATTTCCTTTCATACTCGAAAGTAAAATCAAAATCATCCGGAGAACGATATCCAAGCTCCACCATTCCCCAGATATCTCTGCCCTTCACGAGATCATCCTTACATGAATCCCATACATCGCTTTCAATTATAGTTTCTTTGAATCCCAAGCCAAAGTCAGGTAAGGAAAAAGAAACCTCCCCAGATTTAATATCAATATTGACAGATATCTTTGCTAGAAACTTTACAGCCTTACCTTCAATAACAACAGCATTCTTTATGGTATTCCAATCGTCTTTTCTAGGAATGAATTTCTTGACAAATCTGACAAGATCGTCTTTATCAAATTCACCCTCGTCGTCTTCAAACTTTTTCAGCAGCCAGTCGCGCATAAAAGCAGGGAGGCTCAGTGTAGAGAAGAAATTGGTTTTCTTCAAATCCTTGAAGACAACCATCTCGTCAAAATTATCTCTCAGCTTTTCTGAAAGTTTCATATTTCTCCCTCCTTAGAATTCATCACCGAAATCAAAATCATCTTTGATTGTGGCGGTTTTTCCTTTAACTTTGAAGGAAACGCTACCAATCAAATCCGACCCATCAAACACATCTGCCGTATATGGTTTCATCTTTGCGCGTTTAATATCTGTAAGTGCGAAAGTAAAATGTGTCGCATCTTCCGATTTTGCTTGATAGGGTTTATCCTCAATCACAAGGCTGATATTATCTGGTGATTCAACATCAGAAATATACAAATTCAATGTGACACCATCATGCCGGTCTGCAGTAATATCATCAGAATGCATAACTGTAATCTTTACGCCCACCTGCTTTTTGAGTGTCAAAGTAATAACTGGAACAACAATTTCCTCAAGGCTGGCGCCTCCATGAACTTCTACATTAGCGGGACGACTGCCACGGAATCTACCATAATCTGAAAGTATTATATAACCATTTTCCTCCACTTTATAAGGAACATCACATCCGTCAAAAGACTTGCAACACCGTCCAGAGTGTTCTCCCTTGGTGTCCGTTTCGTACGGCACTTCTTGCTTTTTTATTACAGCCAATCTGGAAGCACCATGGTCGCTTGCGATAATAAACGATTTACAGTTGTGCATACCTAGTTCCATAGCCGCAGTATTTAAAGCTTTTTCAATCACTTCGAGCTCTGCTGGGATGTGAATCGGATCCTCATCGTCCGTAAAAAAATAACCGCCCTTGTCTTTATGCTTGATGTTATCAAGTTGCTCTTCTTTGTATTTTTTCCCGCCCATCCACTGCTCATAGAACTGCTTGTTTATTGATGTAATCGTCGGTAAATCAGAGCGCACTATATCCGTATGAATCGACAGTCCTTTTTTCTTTGCAAGGGCAGTAATGTAAGACAAGTACTCCACACCTAATGAGTCAATCCAATACAAGAGAGCATTATTCTTGCTTGAAACAGCCTTAATTGCGTTATCTCTTGTTGGAAGCTGCGCATACGAAATACCATCTGCATACTTTTCAACGAGCTTGATGAATTCATCAGAAATGTGGTTTGAAACTTTCTGCTTCTTATACAAATCAAAGTATTCCGTCAGCTCATCCGAAAGAACAGGACAATCGAATATATATTTTTTCAGATACTCGTCAAGAGCAGGATAGACATATGCTATGGCTTCACTAATTCCATTACTAACTACCCATTTAACTATGGTCTTTTTTTCTAACAACGTGTTATCGGTGAGACGGTAGATACTCTCATCAGGGTCGATTTCATTTGTCTTTACAAAAACAGCAATATCCTCTTCAGGAAAATTTCTAAGAAGTTTCTTCCTCTCATCATACAATAGCCTGAAATAACGGTCTTGATGGGAAAACTCCGTAATCTTTACCATGAGGTTAGTTTTAAAGTCCTCAAAATTCAAAGTTTCATCAATCACAAGTTTTAAATAGTAATTTTGTATCTGCTTTGCATTTAGTTTAAGATATAAAAAAACAAGCCAGTTCCGATACTCAAGACCTGATACAGCCAAACACAAATCATCAATAAGCCTTTCATCAATACCATATTTATCAAATACAGCTCGTATGTCTTTGCTGCATTTATTTAGGTCTTTAAGCAACCGCTTCCACTGTTCTTCGGTTCCTAGCCCACTATCAAGCTCAAAGTCCCCCACAATATACTTCACAACAGAATACGCTCCAGATAAAGTAAATAGCGGGAACAAGGCATTGTCGAGAACCAGCGAAGTGCTCGTATAGACATTTCCAATAGCGCCATCTTCGAATGCACGCAGTAGATACTTTATTCCTGTTTGAACCACAAGCCCTACATCCTCCGGCATGTTTGTAACAGATACATTCGTGAGCAGATTGTTGGAAATATACGCTCTCTGCTGTTCAACCATCTTGTTGTCATCTCTGATGATTTTTGCAGCTTGCGAAGAAACACCCCTCAGGAGGAGAATAGCTCTTGCATTCCCTAGAGTGGTATTTCTTAAGCGACGAAGCTCTTTATCCGCAACGGCAGAGCCTCTGAGAGCGAGGTATTCGCCAAGTCCGATTACGACAAACTTATTATCTCTGTAGTCCACATCGGATGTGCGGAAATAATCCACCAGTTCATCTACACTGGGAAATTTATCATCCTTAAGGCAAAATTCACTCATTCTTACGACAGAAATATCCGCCTGCTTCAATTCTTCTAAAACGGAGCAGTAGTCCTCATCACCAATGACATAGAAAAACGGCAGCCCTTTTGCAGCAGATATATAGTTTTGTACTTCTCTGCAAAGCATTTCTTACCCCTCCCTATTAATGATAATCTTTACGCCAAGACCCATGTCCTTTCTAACAATATCAGTAAGCCACTTCTTCAGTTCGGCATCATTCATACCTTCGATGATATCAACAACCTTATCGCTTCCACCGGCGTTATATTCTGCGGCCGCCATACTGGAAACCTTGCTCATGATAGTGGGATTATCATTCCACTCATAGGCGCTGATTCCGGTGCTCTCCAGAGTATCCCTCACAGCATCAATATCAGAAATCAAGCTGGTGTAATCTCCGATAATACGCTTTGCAAAACACTTATCGCGATAATCAGCGGAAGCTATCTCGTCAAAGAAGTCCGCTTCCTTAATGAATGCTAAGGCTTCCTTAATATCCGCTTCACTTTGCGTGCTGCTGTTCAATGTTGCAAAGGCCTTCTTAGCCTCGGCATACAGAGAGGCATTCACGCAGCACAAAATCGGAGTACGATATTTTTCAGACCAAACACGAGGGTTTTTGCTTCCTCCGCTCTTATCACTCCACAGCTTATAAAGCTGCGATTTCACCTGATTCTTTCTGTAATCCTCAGCAGCCTTTTTAACAATGGCATTACTTGCTGTAGAGGATATGGTAAACATTTCCGATGTGATAGAATTTTTGATTTCCTCGCATTCCGTATCAGTAAAGCCCTCCAAATAAGGTGCGTAAATATCAATAAAGACGGCCAAAGTATTACCAAGAACATTCCGAATTTCTGCATTATGATTTGTCATCTCATCAAGAAATGACTTCATATTATCGGGAAGCATATCTTCATAGTTGGCAATACGGAGTAAATTATAGAAAAACTTATCCAGTGCTGGCTTTTTCGCCCTGATAGATTCGCAGGAGAAGCCGATAAACTTCAATGTCTCACGCCATGCCTTAAATGCCGCTTCCTTAGAACGGACAGTAACATTCAGAAAAATATTCGTTGACTTCACAACCTCGTACTCAGTTATGAGTTTTCTGATTTCATCTTCTCCAGTTGATCCAATCCAAAGGGCAGAATACTGAACATTGAACAACTTCTTTATATCCGACAGAACAGAATCCTCCGCGTTGATTTCCTTGGCAACATTCAAAAGCTTACCGTTCTCAAACCGTTCAAGGAATATATGCATACCTTTTTTACAGTTATCAAGAGTTAGAAGCGCCTTCAAATTCTGTGCAGATGACGGACGCTGAATCGCAATCTTTCCGATTTCATTAGCTACATCATGTGCTTTATCGCCTTTGCTCTGAACAAGTTTGATATAGAGCTTGACGAGGTCAAATACACCGGCAGTGTCCATATCTTCCAAACACCAAACGGGATAAGATAGGTCTCTCATTTTTGCAAGGACGAGTGTTCCGGCCTGCTGAGGCGAAGAACAAGTGTTGGCGGTAATGTTCCATGCGTTTTCCGTAAGCTCATAGAATGCTTTTTCCTCTGGAGTCAGATTGACAATATAGGTTGCTTTTGGGTTCTTTCCAATATAGTTACCAATCATTTCAGAAAGCTTATCCGGTGTCATTGAATCACGGTGGCCTTCGGCATCCATAGAGCGATAAGGTTCCGAACTGTATTCCTTCAGTAAGAAGCCGGTAATAAATGCAGACAGGTTACACACAGAAAAACCATATGTAGTTTCCAAATAATCGTAGATTTCACCAATAGATATTTTACCGCTACTATTAAAAGCATCGTCTATCATTTTATCAACAGATTTTTTGATAATAACAATATGCTCTCCAGCAAGCTCCTCGTCCTTCCAGTATTCCTTTTTAGACCAGAATTTGCCCAGAACAGACTTCTCACATCCAGAAATCAATCCCTTGATCTCCATCACACCCATACCGTATTTCGCAACAGGTTTCGGAGTAGTCAGTTTCAACTGCGTTTCCGAGAGTCCCTTTGTGAAGTCCTGTACATGCTTGAAACGTTTCAAAACAATGGTCTGCATAATAGTGTGAACAGCACCGGCTCCTGCAGCCTTTTCACCATCCTGATTTGCATAGGTAAAAACGATGAATTGTCCGTTGTGAATTCGATCCTTCCAATCACGCTCCAGTACATCCTTTGCCTTCTTCGCATTTTCTTTTGACTGCTGACCGTTGTTGCCACTGTAATACATCGACATAGCGGAATAATCCACATACTGCTCAAATGCCTCTAAGCCAAGAGGCGTAGACAACGCATCAATGACAGCAATATTCTTATAGGCAGGATCCGCAATAATTTTCTTTATCAGAGTGCGGAAACTCTGGGCTTCTTCGTCGGTCTTTGCAAGCGCAAGTACAGCATAGAAATGCCAGTCCACATCCTTGCTTTTTAAAACATCCATGACCTTTTTGAAATCAGACATGGTAACAACCGGCAACTTGCCACTATCCAATTCCAGCGCGTAACGAAGTTTCAGTGCAGGAGGAAGGCTGAGCGCAGTTGCAACCGCAGCACCTTCTGAGACCAGCTTGGCGGTTGTGCCTTGCTTTTCACGAATCTCCTTTTTAAATGCCTCAATTTTCGCACCATCGCCAGCAAGAACGGCAGCAGAATACACTTTTTTGCCGTTAGCAATCGGATTCTCGATCAGAATTCCTTTATTAACAAGGGCTTTCGCAATGCTCTTGCAGGAAGATTCCAGTTCACCTGTATCACCCTCAAAAGCGTAACTGAGATTTTGATCCGTCGGCTTTAGAATCGGCAGAGCACCGCCCAACCGCTGGTCTATAGACTGCATAATAAGAACAGTCTTCAGCACAATCTTTTCCTTGTCTTTCAGCTGCGCCTGCTGTTGAAATGTATCCAGAATCAGCCTAATATCGGAGGACAAATAGTCCTTGCCCTTTTCATAGAAGAAGTCCCACAGCATATCCACTGTAAGGAATGGTCTGTCGGAAAGAGGGCTAGTGTTCTGGATAAACCACTGGAATGCATTAACATCCATATCCTTCGGCGTCTTTATGAAGTCAAACATACTGCGCTGGTTGGACTGGAATGCAGAGGCTATATTTTTCAGGACGAGCGCCGCAATGGGGTGAATCGGAAGGATATCCCGCATAACATTTTGGTCATTAATATTTGCAGCTTTGATAACAGCTTTGCGTGCATTCGTAACAGAAGAATTCAAATCCTCTGTCATCTGCTTCCAGTTTGCTTTTGCCGCAGGCTTTACACTAAAAGCATGACCTATAAGTTCAAAGGCAATATTGTCCGGAAGGGTGATTTCCACCTTGTCAAAACGCTGCTGTACAACAGACCACGGATTGGTCTTGTCGCTGCTGTCATATTCCTTTGCAAGGGAAGACAGGGGATGGGTCACAATTACGAAGTAGAAAGGCTTTTCCTGGCAAATGGAGACAATCTTTTGAAACTCACCCAAAGAAGTGCTGTTCTGACGAAAATAGTCACTGAACTCATCCCAGATAAGAACGAGCTTAATATTATTCTTGTCAATTATATCAATAATCCATTTGCGCAGAGAATCTGCAGAAAGATTGAGGGCTGTGATTCCTTCCTCTGCGGCAAGGCTAAAGATATCGTCCATCAGAGAGGAAACGTCGCTACTCTTTTTCAGAGTGTTGATAATCTCATCCGCAGAGGACTGCGAGAAGGTGGACATCCACTTGGGCTTCTGAAGCAGAGCGTCAATAAACTGATTATGAATCGGATCCTCCAGCCATGAGATAACGCTTTCCTTCAGAGAGTTTTCGCCCTTGTAGGAAACCTCGTGCACATCCAAAGCTTTCTTGATGCTTTCCTGCACCGCAAAGAAAAGCTGCTGCGGAGTAGAAATACTGCCTGATGCGTAACGGTATGCAGTCACAATGCCCTGTGCCTTATGACCTATGAGCTTTTCTAACAAAACAGGATTCTTTTTCAAGGGTTCAAACTTATTCCAGTAGTTTCTAACTTCGGCTTCCGGCACCTCCAGCAGCTTTTTGAGCGTGTAAGCACACTGAGATTTACCGGTACCATAGGCGCCATGAATCCAGATAGAGCGGTTTGTATTGCCGCTCAGCATCTTTTCTGTCCGATTGAGTAGGTCTATGAAAGTCTGATGAGGGTAGGTTGTGTCCCACGCTGCTCCACTGTTGATAGCGGATTCGTCAATGCATGGAAAATACTTTTCGTTGACATCAAAGTATTCGCAGTATTTTAAATTCTGTACCGGCATCTTATAATCCCTCCTTAAACAGACTCAAAACATCATAACTGGTCTTGTCCCTTAGCGTGATGGTTTGCAGATCATTTGTAAATGTAGCATTGATAAATTCTGGATATGCAGAAGAAAGACCGAGCAAAATGGATTTCATCTCTTCTTCATCATAAAGCCCGAAAATACGCACCGGACTGACGCCGTCCCGCTCCACATATTCATCGTAGAGATAGGAAACACGAAACTCTTTATCCAAATTGCACTTCTCGGCGAATTTATATAACGCATACAGTACAACGCGAGTATCTTCAATAATGCACTTCGTTCTGCACAGCGATTCGATTTTCCGCCCTTTTTCTTCGACATACCCGAAATTTAACACTGTACCCAAGGGTAACTTGCAAAAACGCTTGAAGGCATTGATGATGGAAGTTGCGTCATCTTTCTTCACTCCCTCGGCAATCAGCATATCACTGATATGACTTCTATTATAATAAATGCCAATATCCATATTCATTATGAACCATTTGCACTGGGCATTATAGGCAAAGTTCGACAATGCCAAGCCCCATGTAGTACCATTTTGCCATCCGTAATTTGAAGATGATACGATATCAAAGAGCAATGTGGTATTGCCTTTATCATCTATTAAACCACACCCACGAAGGAATTTCTTAAACATGGGGACTTGTAGCTTTTTATTCAGCGTGTTTTTATCGCTATCCCAATAATCATTGCCAAGGTCAAAAAATCCTTGTACCCATTCCGGCTTTGGGGCGTGATTTGCAAATGAATTCAAACTAGCTTTTTTCATAGTTCCTTCTCCTGTCGATGGTCTTAATGAATGATATACGAGACAACCGTCATCAATATCGTGACACATTCCACAATGAATACAGTCTGTAATCTGTACTTTTCCGTTGACAAACTTTATTCTTCCGTTACGGCAATTTGTTTCGCAAACTCTACAGCCAACACAATATGCCGATTTTTTAAATACTTGTCTAAACTTCCTTATCTCTTTAGGATATTTTTTCGGAATACTAGCATCAAAAGAAATCAAATAACCGTTTTCTTTCTCCTTGATTTCATATTGAAAAGGCAGTTTACCTACCGTCTTTATCCATTCTTGCCAATCTGATTTAGGCTGAGTAACCTCTATCTGTGTTTTGCCATTTTTGATTGTTTCCCAGTAATGGACTTTCCCTATAGTTAAATCGCGACCATTTTTTCGTGCGTTCCAACCACCATTTGCTACATATGAGGTCAGTGCCGCATCATCACCTTTATTGCGTCCGTTCATTAATTTAATCAAATTAATGTAGTTGCTAACTTTTTCCGGATAGCAAGTATACTGAAGATAATCGCTACGTCCTCCACCCATAGGGCAAAACAAGCACCCAGCGCGGGAATTTCCCTTTTTATAGGTGGCATTTATGTTAAGATGATTCAGAAAGATATACAACCATATTTCCGCAGAGGTCCATTCCAAAATCGGATTAAAGCTGTACTGACCTCTTTGTTTCTTTCCAAAATTCTCGTAGTCATATTTACTTCTGGCTAAGCTTTCATGGGCGCGTACACCAACGAAATCCATACCAATATAATCATCTTTGCCGGTAATTTCCCTCATTTTCAATGTCTGCGGCGTACTCTTATGTACACTACAACACCATCGAAGCACTCTTGCTGGCGGGCCGAACAGCTTCCATGAATCACTTGGTTCAAAGTGAGAGCGAGCAATATAAAAGGGAATACCATCCTTATCACACTGCTTTTTAGCCTCTTCCACGGCTTCATAAGTATCTGGAAACTCCATGCCGGTGTCTCCGAAAATAACTACGAAGCTGTCCTTTGGCAGTGCCTTTTTCACAAGATCCAACAGCACTGCGCTGTCCTTGCCTCCGGAAAAGGCTACATGGAAAATGTCAAGCTTGTCTTTAAATTTCTCATATTCCTTGACAATTTTTTTAACTGTAGAATCCTCTATAACTGTCAATAAATCCTCGTTGAGAGCGCACATTGCTTCTATATCCATAGGAATCAACTTCGTTCCTTGTTTCCAATATGGATTTGTTTCGTTTGCGTCATCCACAATAATCAGCTCCGGTGCAGTATAAAGATCACCGCCTTTTGTCTTGGCAATTTGTACACCTCTGTACCAATAGATATTCGATTCTGCCCACATGTAGGGCACTTCGTTCTGTTTGTCGTAATCCCAGTGTTTATGAAAACCAAGGATATCCATCTCCGCAGCATAAACCGGGCGAGGCTCTTTAGAAAAATTCGTAGGAGTGGAATTCAGTATAATTCCACCGGTCTTCGAATCAAATGTGTAGGAATACATACTATCACCTCTCTTTTCGTAGTTCCGAAGCCCGCTGTGCAATTTCTCCCAGCTTGGCATATTTGCTTTTTGCCATATATCCGGTATTAAATAGATACTGTCCAATAACCTCCGGTACCAGCTCCACATCGGTTCTCGCAATGGCAATGGCAAGCATTTCGTTATATTTTTTATTGAAATACTTTTCCGCTATGATTCCAGCGTTCTTATCGTTAAAATGAATCATATGAAGGCTGTATTTTTTGCTGTACTTATAGCAGTAGCTTTCCAACAGATAATGATTCCAGTTCTGTCCGCAAATTGGGAACATGGCAAAGGTTGTCACATCCCTAATAGCTCTGAAATTGTCGGTAATAAATCCAGACAACACGGCGTCGATTTCATCCACGGGAAAATTTACGAGCCGGTTTGCGACAAAGCGGTTTCTGTCTACCCGCACCATGTCATCATAAAGAGCCTGAAAAGCATATTGCCGGTTTGTACTGCCTGTAAGCTCTATAACCTTATCAGCAACTTCATCAAAAGTGCATTCATCTCTGTCTTTGATATACTTCTTCAATAGTGTAACCGCATCAAGCTCAGATTTTTCTTTGGTGAGAATCTTACCGTTCAGATGATATTTGCCAGAAAGCACTTTTTTATATATAGCATTATAAATGGTAAGCTGTGACAACTCATAGTTTTCTTCCTCAATGCTACCAAGAGGGACATCGCTTAAAGATGCAAATCCGTTCTCTTCACAAGCATTATCCACAAAGTCAAGAATGTCCTCCGCTTCATCCTCAGAAATGCAGAATTGGTCAATGAAGAGGTATTCTCCTTCGGAAACAAGTACAAAAAGGTCATTACCTGAAATAACGCGCCAAATATTATTCAGCGGGATATACGGCAGACGATCATGAAGACTGTATACACTTACAGACTGGTTGTTTCCCCAAACCCGCTTTATTTCATCAGTGACAGCTTCCTTCTCTGGTAGCCTGCTTCCTTTGATCATAAACTTTTTAGCGAAAGAACATCCGGCGATGTTTTTTTGCAAATACTCCTTCAGCATTTCAGGAGAAGTAATCACATAGGAATTCATCCATTCTTGTTTGTTTGCAAATAGGCTGTCATAATAAATAACGGCTGCGCCGGAAGAAAAAACATCATCGACAATACACTGGAGCTCCTGCGGCATGTCATTGTTCTTACAATAGACCTTGTCATCAATTACAGTTCCAGAGGATAGAATAGCAGCTTTGAGCAGTTCATCATCTTCTGGCAGAGAGATTTCCATTGCCTCCGCAAACTGACGGAAGCGCATGAGTTCTCTGATCGAATCGTATTTAAAGCCATATTCGTAGTGCTTCTTCAACACAGTAACGATTCGTCCGAAGATTTCCGCTGTAGCAGATGTTTGCTTGTTGCCGCTGTTGCCAAGGGACGCGATTGCTTTTTTCGGAATTTCCGCACCAATGAATTCCAGCAGCTTGTTAATAGCGGCGCTGAAACGGTTATGCTGCTGTTCGTTATATCTAATAAAATCTGAATCACTGTACAATTCTGTTGCCGTTACAATAGTTGTTTCTTTATTTTCACTAAATAATGAACACGACTCATATCCTTTATTGGTGGCATAGCACTCAGCGCTTCTGATGGAAGAAACATAAGAGGAACAGGTTCTGTCTGCAAGCTTCACCGTATTCTGCAGATAAGCATAGAATTCAGCTTCACAGGCAGTACTACTAAACGACGATGTACTATTTGAAGCAGTCGTTCCAATTCTTCTTTCATATACAATTGTGAGACTATCGTGAGCCACACCGCATATGAAAAGAAGTTTTTTTATCCGTTTGATAAAATCCGTCGCACTGAAATTGGTTTCTATGCAAAGCTCTTCATCAATCTCTCTTGGCGATGTCATATGACCTAAGTCGCTTGCTTTACCGAATTCCAATCTCGTGCTACCTGGAAAAGAACTAAGAGAGCTGAACACATCCGGATAGTCCCTGTATAGGACAGCTACTATACTGACATAAACGTCCTTCCATGTAGAAGGTATAGAGAGCTCTTTGCCAAAGAAAGTGATGCTTCTCGGCTTGGTAAATGCCATGGATTCTATCCTTTCAAAATCAACGACGTTCAAGACTTCTTTCATCTCAGCCGATGCATCTGCTACAAGGTTGTAAGATTCTGTAGAGACCGAAGCTTCTTCTTTTTTCTCGGTTTGAATTGGCAGTTGCAAACAATACCGCATGTAAACATTGAAATCATCGTTTATATTTTTGATGAGCTTTCTATTTTTAATCTGGAAGACCTTGTTCTTTCCAGCAGATTTATAAATAACCTCCAATTTCGATATATCTGTAATATCAAATATCGACCCAGATATCATTTTTGTAGCAATTGCAAATTGCTCTACTCGCAGAATGTTTTTCTCTATCCACTTACATCTCTTGGCAGGCAAAACGGATGCGACCCACACCATAAAAGCGTCCTTATTATTCTTTTTGGCCGCTACCATACTTTTTGCCTCCTGTAATAACTTCAAATATCTCTCAGTATCATTACGATACAGGAATACCACTTTCTCAAACAACCTCGTTGCCGGAACATAAATCTTTTTACCTTGGTATGCGGAATCCATACTTTGCATCTGAAAAGATATGCCATTTTCATTTCTGTAAATGTCATCAATATCAAGTCCGCGATTAGCTGCCATTCTACGTAGCTCAGTAGAAATGCGCTTTATTATTTGCACCTTTGGCTCTTCCCCTTGAAGTGTCTCAAGGTAACCTTCCAGAAGAATGACAGCTTCATATATATCCCATTTGGGTTGTCTATTGCCAGGTGTCATAGCCGTCCTCCTTCCCATATTGCAACATTTCATTATGAATTAATTAATGCCCGATAATTCATACTCAGCATTTATCCGCAGCGCCTCCGGAACGAATCCATTCGTCAACTTTCGATATTTTAAATTTCCAAAGTCGCCCGACCTTACTCGCTGGCATACTTCGATTACTAATCCATTGAAGTACTGTTTCACGGCTTACGTCAAGATACTTTGTTATATCTTTCATCGAAACCCAGTTTTCTGTCTTCTGTATATCAACCGTGTTTTACCTCCATCATCAGTATGTGTGTTCACAGCTATTTAGGTTAGCATTAAAGACCTGCACAACCCGTTGTTGGGTCTTTTATAAATCGAATTATGTTTGTGTTTTAATCAACATCAGGAATATCGTTTTCAAAGATAATAACTTGGCCGTAATTCTGATGGTCTAAATGAGAGAACGACACCGTTTTCACGCTGTCATGTTAGAAGTATTCTTCCTCCTAAAGGATGGGATCGGTGAATGATTGCTTGTCCTGAATTTGGGATAAGCATGGATAGGCAAAGTAGAAAGTGCTGACAGCATATAGAAAACGAGCTCCTTAACATTAAAGCATATATATGATTAATTATAACACACTTTTTTGACAACAATCAATCCTTTTACACTAAATCTTACATAAATCCACAACAAATTTATTTGTTGCCGCTATTGACACAGCGGTTGAAACTCTGATAGTCTTTAAACAAAACTTGACAGCTGACTGGCTTTATACTCGGCAATTGCTGATATAAAACGGTCGCCGTATTGCTTCAGCTTGTTGTCACCTACACCGTTGACTGATAAAAATTCTTCGGGTGTTACGGGCAGTTTTCTGCACATATCTGTAAGTGATGCGTCTGAAAAAATCAGGAATGCAGGAACACCCTTTTTGCTTGCAATCTCGTACCTGATTTGCTTAAGAGTATCAAACAGAGAAATATTAACTGTTTCCTCGACAGTTTTCTCTTTGGTTTTAATTCTGACAGTTTTCTTGACCTTTACTTTAGCTTTGCCCTTGAGCACGGGATAGCTCATTTCCGTTACTCTGAGTATCGGCTTGCCTGCTCCTACTGATATGATATATCCCTGTTCTTCCAGCTTTTCGATTATGTACCTGATTTCTGTCGGCTTTGAATCCTTCATTATGCCAAAGGTCGATTGCCTGTCAAGTCCGAAGCTTGTTATTCTGTCATTTGTTTTTCCTCGCAGGACATCAGAAATTATTGTTGCGTCGAATTTCTGTCCTGTTCTGATTATGCAGGAAAGGATTTTCTGCGCTTCAATCGTAACATCTACCGTTTCAAATTTTGTCAGGCAGTTTGAGCATTTTCCGCAGTTTTCCTCTGCTTCATCTCCGAAATATCTGAGCATATAATTACGCAGGCAGTCGCTTGTCCTGCAATAGAAAATCATATGCTTTAAACGTTCTTCCTCCCTCTTCTTGAACATCTCGTTCTGCTCAGGTGTAAGCTGCGGATTCGGCTCGGTGTTTTCGATAAAGTATCGACAGGTCTGCACATCTCCTGCTCCGTAAAGCAAAATACAATCTGCCTCCTGACCGTCACGTCCTGCTCTGCCTGCCTCCTGATAATAGCTTTCGATATTCTTCGGCATATTGTAATGAATTACATATGATACATTCGACTTATCTATGCCCATTCCGAACGCACTTGTCGCAACCATAACCGGTTTGCGGTCATAGACAAAATCGTCCTGATTCTTAACACGCTCCTTATCGCTCAAGCCTGCGTGATAGCGTGTTGCCGGAAAGCCGTTTTTTATAAGCAAATCGCAAAAGCTTTCAACCTTTTTGCGTGTTGAACAATAGATTATTCCCGACTTATCCCTGCGTTCTTTTATCAGTTCAATAAGCCTGTTATCCTTTTTGGCAGGTCTTAAAACGGAGAAAAACAGATTCGGTCTGTCAAAGCCCGTAGTTACAACGGCAGGATCTTCAAGCTGTAAAATGTTTATAATATCCTTTTTTACTTCATCCGTAGCGGTTGCCGTAAAAGCTCCGATTATTGGACGATTCGGGAGCATAGAAATGAATTTGTTAATATTAAGATAGCTCGGACGGAAATCCTGTCCCCACTACGAAACGCAGTGCGACTCATAACGGCGACCATTGAAATTTTTATTCTTCTGCATAAATTAATGAAACTGACTGACTCCAGCCGTTCGGGTGCGACATAAATTATTTTATAAATTCCCAAAGCCGCATTTTTCAACACCTTGTCATATTGTGTATCGGTTAATGAGCTGTTGATATAAGCCGCCTTCACGCCCTGCTGAACAAGAGCATTTACTTGATCCTTCATCAATGAAATCAGCGGAGAAACAACAATAGTAACACCGCCAAACATAATTGCAGGAACCTGATAGCATATAGACTTGCCTGCACCCGTCGGCATTATGCCGAGAGCATCCCTGCCCGACAACAGGCAATCAACCATTTCTTCCTGACCTTTTCTGAACGAGGAATATCCGAAGTATTTTCTTAAAACATCAAATTTACCCATAACTCTGCACCTGATTTTTTCTATACTTTTATTATAGGCTTTTTGATGGAGTTTTCAAGATAAACAACGCTGTTTATCATAATTTAGCATAAAATAAGGTCGGGTATTCAAACCGAATTACCCGACCTTTGATTTACAAATCCTCATCTATTGTAACATTCGTTTTTCGTTGTGTTTTTATCTTAATAAATGAGTCCATCCCAATTGACGAAAAATCTTACAAAATAATAAGTCATTCTCTTTTCCTCCTTTCGATTGTTCATCTGTTGTGTCTTTATCTTATCATATCGACTGTGACAAGATACGGACAAAATCAGGGAAATTTTAAATTTTTTCAAAAATTCTTTGATAAATATAAATTTGCCAAGCAATATTACTCTCTTGCTCGGCAAATTATAATTACTAAAAACTATGTTTTACTTTTTAGTCACATATTTTTGATATCGGCTTGTGGGTTTATCCGGTATAGTCATTTTTAGTTTTCCGCTTTCAAGCAGTGGTTTAATATATCTGTTTGTAAATTCCCGGATATCCTTCAAGCCAAAATGCTCAACAATTTCTCTTTTACTTTTTGGTTCAATACAGAATTCAATTATTTTCTCATATACAACTTGAATTACCTTTTCTTGTAGGTTGTCTTGTAGGGTGTCTTGTAGGTTATCTTGTGGGGTATCTTGGTTGCCATCAGGTCCCACCATACTCGTTGCCGCAGAGGATAGAGGAATTATTGTCTTAAATACATCACCCTCGATAAATTCAGGAACTCCGCCTGAGTACATCTTTGTGTATTTATAAGTATTTCGCATACCCGATCCGAGCTCATCGGCAAGCGACACCTCTCTAAACACCTTTGCAATGGGCGGGTTCTTAGAAAACGGTTCAAACCTGTCGAGTTTCAACTCACCATGACCGTGAGACAGATTTCCGTTTTCTGTGTACATCCTGTCTTTCTCAATAACAAATTTTGCTACATAGCCTGTAGAATAATCACGATGTGCAAGGCTGTTTGAGAAAATTTCTCTTAAAATTGCATCTCTTGCACTTACAGCTTGTACTCCCTCAAGAATAAACGGATCATTCAAATGCTTTTTGCCAAATTCCATAAGCCTGTCAAATGTATCAAATAAATTCGTAATAATAACATCACGGTCATCATATCTGTCTGTGTTTTTGGTTCTGAAAATCGCATCTGTTTTGTGTTGCGGCAAAGCCGCCATTATAGTTTCATCCTTACCAAAAAGAAGTATCGCAGCAAGTGTCGGTCCGTCAACTCCTTTTTCGCTGTCTTTGAGAATCAAGCCGGAGCTGCGCAGTATTTCTTCATCATTCATAGTAAGCCACGGATGATTTTTATTTCTCAGTCTTGACAATCTTCTTGCTCTGTCAATTATATCGGAACGCAGATCATCCATTGTAAAGCAAGTGAAAACTTTATTTACAAAATATGTGCCCTGCTTTTTTGAATACAGCTTAAAAACCAAATCTCCTGAATTGGTTATGTCTATATCCGAATCGTTGTTTCTGTCAAAAATCCTGCCGCCGCAACGGCAAACTTGCGTACTTTCGGGAACAAAAATATAAATAATCAGCTTATCATCATATTCAATACTTTCAATCGTCAGGTAAAGCGGAGGATACATTTTATTCGGGTTATTTATTGATGTAACAAAATCGCTCTTAATCCTCTCTGCACGGTTTCTGTCCACTCCGATAACCGTACCGTCATCTTTAACACCGAGCAGAATATGACCGCCCTCACGGTTTGAAAACGCACAAACGGTTTCATAAACATCTTTAGTAATATCGGTTGTGGATTTCTTAAACTCAATATTCATCCCTTCGCCCTGTGATATTATATTTTTAATTTCTTCATATGTCATTACAAGCTCTCCAATAATCTGACGGTTTATATTTTTATTATATTCGCAATCAAAAATAATATCAAGCGATTAAAGATAAATCACAACAAAGTTTTTAATATCGTTTTCTTCACTGGTTACCATATCATTTAAGGTTAAGTAATATATTTGCAAAACCACATTGTTTTTTTCGGATTTCGCAGGTGTATCATCATATAATTATTATTGGTGTCAGATTTTATAAAAATATTCCCGAAAGGCTGAGGCTGATTGCTGCCTTTCGGGGAGTGGTGTTTTTTACTTAATTTAATCTTAAAAATGCGATAAACAAGCCGTTTTTAATAGGTTACTCTTACCTGATACGTAACCTCCTGACGGTGTCCCTCTACATTGCGGTTATTGCGTATGTAAGACTTATTTCGTACGGGTAACATCTTTTTAACCATCTGACCGCCTACAGAACCTGCTTCTCTTGCAGAAATGTCGCCGTTATATCCCTGTTTGAGGTTTACGCCTACTTCGTTGGCACATTCCATCTTAAAGCGTTCCATGGCTTCCTTTGCCTGAGGTACATTAATCTGATTGTTATTGCTTGACATAATTTGTTTTCTCCTTTTCAAAACTTTTAAATCTCGTTAAATTTATTAATAAAGCGGCGTTTCGGCATCCCGTTTTCATCGCCGCAATAGTATTGTTTGCGGTGAAATTCGTTTTATTATTTGTAATTTTTTCAAGTTTTGAAATTCACAAAAAACATCATACAAAGCAAAAAGCAGCTATGCCAAACGACATAACTGCTTTTTATATTGTGTATGAAAGGGTTAGGGAAATAAGCCTTTCGTCTTGCTGTTGAATATATTGAGTTACTTCTTCTCGATTGAATCGGTCTTGTAGATGAAGTCAACCTTACCGTTCATATCATCGGAAATACCGCTGTAGTTGTTGTACTTCTTTGATGCTTTCTGAACAGCCTTGAAACGGTCGATGATATCCTTGACATCACCGTTTGCGGCATCAACAATGCTGTCAATGCCCTCCTCTTTGAACTTCTTCATACCCTTGGACAATGTCATTGCACCGTCATTGAGCTGTTTAACACCGTCAACAAGTGCTGCACTGCCGTCCTTGAGAGTACCAACACCCTCGAAGAGGCTCTTTGTACCGTCCGAAAGTGAGCTTGTGCCGTTTTTGAGAGTCTTTACACCGCTTTTAAGGCTTGATGTACCGTCCTTGAGGGTTGAAGTACCGCTCTTGAGTTCGCTTGTACCGCTCTTAAGACTTGAAGAACCGTTCTTGAGCTGACCGGCACCGCTTACAAGTGAACCTGTGCCGTCCTTGAGTGTATATGTGCCGGCGAGAATCTGCTGAGCGCCCTCGTTAGCCTGATCAACACCCGCTGTGTATGAAAGCACACCCTGATAGAATGTGTTGTAGCTGTCAAGCTGAGTTTTGAGAGCCTGAAGTAACTTTCTGCCTGCCTGAGCTTTTGCAACACCTGCCTGAATCTGACTCTTAACCTCTTCGCTGTTCATATTTGTTTCGATAAGGCTCTGAATCTGTGCCTCTGTATTGCTGTCAATTGCAGTCTGAACCGCAGATGAACTCATTTGTGTAGAAACTGCAGTAGAAACCTGAGCCTGAACTTCTTCGCTGACCTGACCTGCGGCAACAGCGGCATCATACTGATCTGCCGTCATACCAAGACCTGCGGCTGCGAGAACCTGTTCCGTAACAGACTTTCTTACCGTTGCCTCAACGGCAGTTCTGATAACATCCTTCTGGCTGTTTACAGTTGCCGTTACTGTTTCAAGTGCTGTATTGTAAGCGAGCTTCTGAGCATTTTCATCGCTGAGTGATGAAATAAGTCCTTCAAGAACGCTGTCATAGTTTTTAATTGTAAGCTTGTCGGCTGTAAGACCTGCGGCGGCAATCTGAGTGTCGGCAGTTGAAAGAAGTGTGTTAAACACCTGTTCAGCACCGCCGTTTAGAGTTGCGCTGTTGGATGAAAGCTTGCCGAGACCGCCCGCAAGTGTTGCAACATAACTGCTGAGACTTGCCGCACCGTTGTCAACCTGTGACGCACCGCCTGCAAGTGTTGCAAGACCGCTGTCAAGCTGTGATGCACCGCTGTCAAGCTGTGACGCACCGTTTTTGAGCTTTGCTGCACCGTCATCAAGCGTTTTTGCACCGCTTGAAAGACCGTCTGCACCGCTGTCAAGTTTTTTTGCACCGCTGTTTACCTGTTCTGCACCGTCATAAAGCTTGTCGATACCTTCAATGAGTGTGCCTGACTTGTCAAGAAGTGTGCCGATACCGTCATAAAGCTGTGAAGAACCGTCAACAAGCTGTTCTGCGGCGTCTTCGAGTTCATCAAGTGAATCCTTAAGCTCGTCAACCTTATCGTCAACCTTTGAAAAATCAACATCGTTGAAAATATCGTTCATTGCAACTGTCATTGTTGTTGAAAGTTCAAAATCGGTTGTATCTGCTGTGATTTCAACATAATCAGGGATTTCCATTTCATCCTTGTCAATATCAAGGCTGTCCTGCATACCCGGAAGAGCAAAACCGGCAACGATAGTTCTTGTACCGTCATTGATAGCCTTGCCGTTTGAAACCTCAACATTTTTGAATTTGTCATCGTCAAGAATCATACCCGAAAGCATAAGGAACGGAACATTAACTTCTTTTGTCTTGCCGTTAATCTTAACCTTTTCCTTCTGTGTGTTTTCATAGTCAATGCGGATTGTAACCTTACCGCTCTTGCCTGCAATTTCATCTGCAGAAACAGTTTTGCCGTTGAGCTTGTAGCTTAATTTGAGCTTTACGGGAAGTTCGGTTGTGCCTGTTCCCTGATAGTAGATGTCATCGCCATTTGCAGCCCACTCATAAGCGTTGCCTTCGTTTACCGTGTATGTTTCGTCACCCTTAACATTTTTAACATTCTTGAGGTTTGAAACATCCTTTACCTTGCCTTTTGTATCTACACCCTTGAGCCAGTCGCTTACAATGATTTTCTTAGCCGCACCGCTTGCGTCGGCAATAACATAAACGGTTTCATTTTTGCTGAGCTTTTTGAGAGCCTCTTTAGTTGTGCTTGCCTTCTTAACAGCCTCAACCGTACTTTCTGTCTGAACACCGAGAGCCTGTGCAGTATTGTCTGCACCGGCGGAATAAGCGGCAACACCTACTCCGCTGCAGAGAATCGTGAGTGCAAGTGCACCCGAAATAGCACCCTTAATGTAGTTTTTATTTAAAATTTTGTGATTATTATTTTTGTTAGTCTTTTTCATTATACAGCAGCCTCCGAAATTGATGTTTTTTTCGGCTTAAAACCGAGAGTTGTCTTTGCAATTACCTTGTCGAACAGCATAAACATTGCCGGCAAAATAAGCGTTACGCAGAACATACTGATGACAGCGCCTCTTGCAAGGAGCTTACAGATTGATGAAATAAGGTCAACATCCGAGTAGAATGCAACACCGATTGTAGCGGCAAAGAGTCCCATTGCACTAACGATAATTGACGGAATTGAAGTTTCAAGAGCCGTAATAACCGAGGTGCGTTTATCGTTTCCGAGATACCTTTCCTTCTTATATCGTGTTGTCATCAAAATTGCGTAGTCAACCGTTGCGCCAAGCTGAATTGTACTTATACAGATAGGTGTGATGAACGGGAGCGACTCGCCCATAAGATGCGGAATACCGAGGTTGATAAAGATTGCAAGCTCAATAACCGCAACAAGAATAATCGGAAGTGTGATACTCTTTTCAACAATCGCAATGATAATAAAGATTGCAACAATAGAAATTGCATTTACAACCTGAAAGTCAACTGTCGTGATGTTTACAAGGTCGTTTGTACAAGCGGCTTCACCGATGAGAAGTCCGTCCTTATCATACTTTGTAATGATTTTATTCAACTCGTCAATCTGCTTTGCCATAGGATCTGTGGCTGTTTTGTACTCAGAGTTGATAAGCATAAGCTCCCATTTATCATTTTTGAGAACGCTTGTGATTGAATCGGGAAGAACTTCTTCCGGAACAAGCGAACCTACAACGCTTTCAAGACCGAGAACATATTTTACGCCGTCAACCTTTTCAAGCTCGTTTGTCATATTTCTTGCGTCCTTTGCAGAAAGCGAAGAATCAACAAGAACCATATGTGTTGTACCGACACCGAATTCATCTTTAAGCTTTGTGTTGGCAATTACATTTGCCATATCTTCGGGAAGACTTTCCGACAAATCGTAGTAAATCTCATTGTTTGTCTGGCTGTATGCCGAATAGAACGGATAAATAAGAGCCGCAAACATCACGAGAAATACGGGGAAAATTTTAACAAGTCCTGTTGCAAGCTTCTTTGTTGACGGAATAAGCGACTTGTGCATTGTCTTTTCAAGAGGCTTGTCAAGAACAAGAATGAGCGACGGAAGAACCGTTACACAGGAGATAACACCGAGGATAACACCCTTTGCCATTACAATACCGAGGTCAAGACCGAGTGTGAATGTCATAAAGCAAAGTGCGATAAAGCCTGCAACCGTTGTGATTGAACTTCCGATTACGGAACGGACGGTTTCGTGAATTGCAACAGCCATTGCCTGCTTGTGGTTTTCACAAATGCCCTTTTGCTCTTCGTAGCTGTGCCACAGGAAGATTGAGTAGTCCATTGTTACCGCAAGCTGAAGGACTGCCGCCAACGCTTTGGTAATGAATGAAACCTCACCCATAAAGTAGTTACTGCCCATATTTACGAGGATAGCAACCGCTATACTTGCAAGGAACACAAACGGGATAATCCAGTTATCCATAAAGATCATCATTGCAATTACCGCAAGGACAACAGCGATTGCAACATAAGTCATTTCCTGTTCCTCAAACATATCCTTCATATCCGTAATCATTGCCGACATACCCGAAACAAAGCATTGCTTACCGGCAACCGAACGGATTTCTTCGATAGCGTTCATTGTTTCATCAGCTGATGTTGAGGTGTCGAAGAATACCGCCATCATCGTTGCATTTCCCGAATTGAACGCATCATAAATTTTGTCGGGCAACATTTCCTTTGGAATTGAGATGTCGGCAAAATCGTCATACCAAAGAACCGTATCAACATGGTCAATTTCTTTGATTTTTTCCTCTGTTGCCGCAACATCCTTATCATCCATATTCTCAAAGATGAGGAATGAAAAAGCACCCTTTCCAAAGTCATCAAGCAGATAATCCTGACCCTTGATTGTGTCGAGGTTATCGGGAAGATAACTAAGAATGTCGTAATTAACCCTTGTAAATGCCATTCCCAAGGCTGACGGAATCATCAGCGCAACGGCAAGTATAAGGATTACGAAACGGCTTTTAACAACCGCTTTCCCTAACTTCATATTTCATACTCCTTCATATATGATTTGCAGACTGCACTCTGCATTCAAAGGAACGATCCGAGAGGTGAACCGTATTTCCTTTGTCTGTAATATATTCTATTACGGCTTTGTTAAAATTTAAACAGACACAAAAAATGCCGTGTCAGGAATTTAGACACGGCAATAAATTTGTACGGAAATCAGACATTTTGTTAAATTCGTCTGCATTTCAGACACGCAAGCAAGCGCAAATATTCATTTTTAACCAATAAAACAGCAATCAGGCATTGATTTTGGCACATCTGTCCAATGCAGACTCCATGGAACCCTCAAACAGCTCACAAATGCGTTTCATCTTAATTCTGAGGTCATATTTCATACCTCCGCCGAGCCAGTCGATAATAAAACCGACAAGCTGACACTTGTAATACATAATCATTGCGTCAAGGTCATCTTCGGCAATATTTTTTGTAATTTCAAGCTTGTCAAAATAGCTTTTAATAGCGTGAGTACAAATCCTGTTGAGATACACATCAAATGTAGTTCTGTTCGCAGAATTGTAAATGTGCTGAATCACCGACTTGTTAGAAAAAGCATAGTCAATTACAGAAATCAGGCTTTCATAAACAGAAGTATTGTTGTCGGTTTCGGTCGCAACAAATCTGTCAGCCTCTTCAACGAGAATTTCCTCAAGAAGCGACGGAATGTCGTCAAAATGGTAGTAGAAGGAATTACGGTTAATTCCGCATTCTTCAACAATCTCCTTGACTGTAATTTTATTCAACGGCTTTTTATTCAAGAGCGAAATAAATGTCGCCTTGATAGCCGCCTTGGTAAATGTCGGCATAGTGTCCCCCCTGAAAATTGCAAAACATCCGTGTGCAGACGGATATTTCCGTTCCGAATTTTTTCATACACAATATATGCAGCCGATTGCTACACTAATTAAAGTAAATTGTATCACAATTATTCAAAAATAGCAATAACAAGCATATTAACAAAATCAGGGGTTTGTTTTGTATTTCCTATGTAAAAAAGCCCCGAAATTGATGTTACCCCCCAAAAAAGTCAGACCAAAAATCTAATGGTTTTTGAGGTTGATTCAAAATCGTGGCTTTATAGTTATAAAGTGATAAATTCAATATCTTTCGGGAAATCATTTTGCACACTGCAAAGGCTGATTTCATAGTCTGAAAATTTGTATTGTTTCATATAATATTCGATTTGATTTTCAGAGAATTTTCCGCTGCTGACATCAACACTTTTTGCGCCACGGTGAAATCCGTCACCCATACATTTTAGGAGTGCCTCTTTTTTAGTCCACAATTCAAAAAATGTGCCGAGCCTGTCAAAAGCGTTGCCGAGCAATTTCATCTCGTTGTCGCAGAAAACAATTTTGCCGAGCCTTATGCCATTGAGAAATCGAATTTCTTCAATATCACAGCCAACTTCGGAATCCGACAACGCAAAAAGCACATAGCTTCCGCTGTGCGAAATATTGAAACAAAGTCCGTTGTCACATTCGGGCTTGCCAAATTCATTCACGGTGATTTTTGCACCGCCAAGAAATTTGTTCATAAACAATCCGCCTGCAATGCAACGCAGTTTATCGTCAGCTCGGCGGCATCTTTGAACACGTTCCGCTCTTTCGGGAGAAAGCTCACCGACTCTGCCAAAAGAAATTTTGCGGATATCGGTTATAAAAAGCCGTGTTTTCATATCAATAGCCACGGAGTGCGTCAAGCGAATCATCGGACATAATCCAATCGTTCACATCAATTTCCGTAAAATCGGTTTTATCGTTTCTGACAATAACCTTGTCAATACCTGCGTTGATAACCATACGCTTGCACATTGCACACGAAGATGTGTTCTGAACATACTCGCCGTTTGACATCTCCTTGCCGACAAGATAAAGCGTTGCGCCAATCATCTGTTCTCTTGAAGCATGAATAATAGCGTTCGCCTCGGCATGAACGCTTCTGCAAAGTTCGTAACGCTCGCCACGGGGAATATTGCGTTCCTGACGGATACAAAATCCCAAATCACAGCAATTTTTTCTGCCTCTCGGAGCGCCTGTATAGCCTGTTGAAACAATCTGGTCGTTGTTCACGATAATCGCACCAAAATTTCTGCGCAGGCAAGTTCCCCTTTCAAGCACAGTTTCGGCAATGTCAAGATAATAATTAATTTTGTCAATTCTGTCCATATAAAAACACCGTCCGTTATCATAATTTCAAATTCGGTCAAGTATATTTTAGAGTAGTCGAAAGCAGTATCAGCCTTTGAGCTTTTCAACACAATCTCTGCATACATATTTTCCGCCGAATGCAATCAGATTATCAAGAGTATTGCAAAAAACGCACTTGCTCTCTGCCTTTTTAATCGTAACGCACTCATCGTCAGCCTCAATGTGAAGAATGTCACCCGGCTTAATGTTGAGATGGTTGCGGATATCCTTTGATATTACAATTCTGCCTGCTTTATCAATTTCCCTAAAGTTTGTATAAATCATTTTAATTCACCATAATCCCTATTTTTTAATTCACCATAATCCCTATTTTTACCTATACTACCATTTTTCGGGATTTTTGTCAACGATTTTATTAAATAATTTGATTACAAAAATGACAATATTGTACATTTTGTCGTTAATTGCAGCAAAAGGAGTAAAAATGCTGAATTATATCTGGAGCGGACTCATTGCCGTGAGCGTATTGTGTGCGTTGTTTATGGGCAACACCGCCGATATTTCAAACGCACTCATCGAAAGCGGAGCGTCATCAATACAGCTTATTCTCACAATGGCAGGCATAATCTGCCTTTGGTCGGGAATTATGAAAATCGCAGTCGAAAGCGGTTTGACAAACATTTTTGCAAAAATCTTTGCACCGTTGCTCCGTCCGCTTTTTCCGAGACTTGATAAAAAAAGCGACGCCTTTCAAAGCATCACTATGAATATCAGTGCAAATCTGCTCGGACTCGGCAATGCCGCGACACCTTTCGGACTAAAGGCAATGGAACAGCTGCACACGCTCAATGACCGCCGTGACATTGCGAGCAACGAAATGGTTGTTTTTGTAGTTATGAACACAGCGTCACTCCAGCTGTTACCAACAACGCTTGCCGCACTTCGCCAATCCTACGGAAGCTCTGCGCCTTTTGAAATTATCGTTCCCGTCTGGATAAGCTCTGCGTGTGCGTTGACGGTGGCATTGCTGATTGCCTGTACGCTGAATATCAGGCAAGGTAAAATTTGAGAAATGTGGTGAGCAAATGGAATTTGTAATGCCGGCATTTGCGTGTATTGTTGTGGTATTCGGGCTGATAAAAAAAGTTCCCGTATTCGATGTGTTCATCTCGGGAGCAAAAGAGGGAGTAAAACTTCTGTACAACATTGCCCCTACAATTATGGGACTTGTGTTTGCCGTTGACCTTTTGCAGTCAAGCGGAGCAATTGACGCAATATGCGCACTGATTCAGCCGACAGCGGAATTTTTAGGATTTCCGAAAGAAATCGTTCCGCTCGTACTCCTCCGCCCCGTTTCGGGAAGCGGTTCAACCGCACTCCTCACAGCCCTTTACAAAACCTGCGGTCCAGACAGCTTTGCGGGCAGAACAGCATCCGTACTCGCAGGTTCAAGCGAAACAACCTTCTACGCAATCGCAATGTACTTTGGCTGTATCCGAGTCAAAAAAATTCGCCACACCCTCTTTGCCGCCATAACCGCCGACCTAACCGCCGCAATTATGAGTGTTATAACGGTCAGATTGTGGTTTAATATGTGATTGTAAAGTGTTCCCATTTCGGCACAATTTTATTTTAACATTTTTCAATTTATCATTTTCCTTGCCAAACAGAGTTATTATTCCAAAAATCCGATACTAAATCAAAACCACCCGTCCAACGGGTGGTTTGCTCTAGGGCTATAAGCCCATGCT
>OLSE01000614.1_pt1 | contig 40870 bp, 30 predicted proteins | sample 1673191 | NCBI WGS metagenome assembly OLSE01 (sample SAMEA3136764, study PRJEB25190) | human gut metagenome | biome: human gut; feature: human-associated habitat; material: faeces | place: Austria | collected 2013
TCAGAATAATATCTATAGCCACTTACTGTAGTATGATGCGGATGAAGTTTTCCATTTGCATCCCAATTTCGTAATGTCTGAGCAGATACGCCTATAATTTTTGAAAATTCATGTATAGAATAATATTTACTCAAAGTATCAACTCCTTTCAATAATATTCTAGTCTAATATCTTATAAAACCCAATATCTACTTATATGATTTTATAATTTATCTTTAACTGTTAATGACCTTCTTTTTTTGTATGGATAAGTATACGGTTTCTGGATTTTCATTTCTGTTGTAATAACAACATTATTCCGATTTATCTGTTCCAATCAGGACTTTCTTTCCACCAAACGCGAAACCATAATGCCGGACCTTTGATTTTGGGATACCATCAAATAATAATCCCATTCAGATGATCGCACTCATGCTGAATAATCTGCGCCGTCCATCCGCTGTATTTCTGTCTCTGCCGTTTAAAATTGATATCTTCATATTCTACTTCGATTTCCTGATAGCGCACACATTTTCTTACACCATCCAGAGACAGGCATCCTTCTTCTGTCTCATACTTTCCGTTTCTCTTTACAATCTTCGGATTGAACATCGCAACATTCATAAATCCCATATTGACTGCAATGATCGCTTTATTTACCCCGATCATATTTGCTGCCATTCCCACACAGCCCTCCTCATGTGCTTTTAGGGTATCCAGTAAATCTATCGCAGTCTGCCGGTCTGCTTCCGTTGCTTTTTCTGCCCTCTGACGCAGAAAAAAGAGATCTCTCATAATTGGTTTTACCATTTTATTCTTCCCCTTTCCATAGTACTTTCCAGTATACACGATTTACCCTGTCCTGGATACTTTCTTTCTATATTTTGATATGATAAAATAATCCCATACAATTCGCGGGAAAACTTTTCCCTATCACCAATTTTCAAGCCAAACAGGAGTGTATTATCTATGAATAAAATCAAAATCATAAAAAAGAACGATGAATATTCTTCCGAATATCAGATCGGAGATACTTTTAAAATCGAGGGCACCTGGTATGGTGGTGTTCATATCATCGGCAAGACCGGCGCACCGGTTTCTCTTGATAAAGATGAGTATATTTATCTGGATGCAGATCCGGAAAATAAAATAGATTCTTCGTCTGTAATTTCCCACCCGGAATCGTCTGCCTCAACACAAACCAGTACGGTTATCCCAGAAGCACAGCCTGCTTCTACGCTTTCTGCCAATACCGAAAAAAATAACGCAGAACCTCTCCATGAAATCCATGTCGGAGATATTGTGCGCCATTTTAAAAGAGAATGGGTATCAGAAAGCAGCACCAAATACCTCTACAAGGTACTGGCTTTTGCTGAACATACCGAAACAGACGAAAAGTTGGTCATCTACCAGGCCATGTATACCCCATTCAAAATCTGTGCAAGACCATACGATATGTTTATGAGCGAAGTCGATCACCAGAAATATCCAGGTGTCAGACAGCACTGGCGTTTTGAAATAAATGAATAAATCATGATTAAATAAAAATGGAGAATCTCTCCCAGTCCCCGGCTGATACCGGAACGGATGATTCTCCATTTCAGAATGTCTGCTTTGTTTGTTTCTTCTTATTTCAGGTTCTGATACTCCTCAATCACCTTATCCATCAAGCTTTCTGCTTTTTTATACACTTCTTCATCCATCTGATTGTATGGGAAAATTGCGCGATCCGAAACTTCTACTCCTCTATGTTGCATTAGTTTTTTGAACAAGAGCGAGAAATTTGAATCCATGTCATAGAGTGGCATCAGTTCATTTGTATGATTTGGTTCTGACACGGAGTCCTTTAAACCTTTAATATTAGTATTATTTTCTACCAGTTTTTTCAAGGTTTCCGGAGCGATGGAATGTCCACTTCTTGCCGGGAAATTATAGATATAAAGATTTCCTTTTATTGACTTTGCAAGCGTATCATAATATACAAAAATCTTTTCCTGATCCAGTGCATAATAACATGGTCCGATAACCATTGCTCCTTCATAGCCCATTTCATTCACTTCATTTGACACCGCCACCGTATCTTCAAAATTAAGGCTTCCGGTTCCAGCATAAAGCTTTGTGCGCCCTGCAGTATAATCTGCATAGAATTTGAAGAAATCATGTTTCTCCTGTTTCGTAAGTCCTGTAAATTCACCGGACGATCCCAACACAAGAATTCCATCAACGCCTCCTTCAATCAGGAAATCAATTACCTTTTTATTCCCTTCATAATCCGGTTTTTCATTTTCATCAAAAACTGTAACAACTGGTGTACCGGTTGCAATAATGTCACCAGCCTCCAGAGTAATTCCTTTGGACAATTCTGCAATCAGCCACTATCCATGTCTGGTCTGCAGATCTCTTGAAGAAAGATCATTAAATACGGAATATCCAAATACATATTCTTCTGCTCTTCCATTCTATGTACCGATCCATCTGTGCTGCTTTTTGCGGATCACCATTTACCACTGGATTACAATAATACGCCAATCGCAGCTTTAAGTGTATCCATGCCAACTTTCCGTATTTCTGGGGAAAAAGAAAAAGAAGTTGTTCAGATTTTATGGGAAGCCAAACACCGAATTAAAGCCCACTTTCAAGTGTATGGTGTTAATTTTGGAAATTAAAAAAACCTGGCAGAAAGCAAAATTCACTTTCTGCCAGGTTTTTCATTTTTCTATACGCCTTTCCCTTCCCCTGCAAAATATTCTTTTACAAGTTTTACCACAACTCCTGATAACAGGAATACTGCAATTAAGTTCGGGATTGCCATCAGTCCGTTAAATGTCTCTGCAATATTCCACATCAGTCCAAGATCCATCGTTGCTCCGACGATCGCAACCAGTGAATACAGCACCATAAACGGTTTGTTGATCTTCGTTCCAAATAAAAATTCAATACATCTGGTTCCATAAAGTCCCCATCCGATAATCGTTGAAAATGCAAAGCAGCACATTGCAACCGCGGTAAAGATCGATACCCAGCTCCCATATGTAGAAGTAAATCCAAGAATCGTAAGCTCCGCACCTGCTGCCTCCCCGTAACCAATCGGAACTCTGCTGCACAGGATTACCAGTGCGGTCAGTGTACAGATTACGATCGTATCTATAAATACCTCAAAGATTCCGAAGAATCCCTGTTTCACCGGTTTTTTTGTATCTGCACATGCATGTGCAATCGATCCGGTACCAAGACCTGCCTCATTAGAGAAAATTCCTCTGGACACACCTTTTTTCATACTGATAAAGAAGCTTCCGACTGCCCCTCCGGTAACAGATGTCGGTGTAAATGCACCTTCAAAAATTGAAACAAATACATGTGGTATATTTTTTAAATTCAACAGAACCACTCCGGCAGCTAACAGAACATAGATAACCGCCATGAACGGTACAAGCTTTTCCGTTACCTGTCCGATTCTCTTGATTCCACCGAGAAGGATCAGTGCAATCAACACCGCAAGCACAATTCCGATCACAAGATTGACCGTCTTTGCTGCATCCACTCCAATCACCCCGTAATTGAATAATGCGGAATCAATTGCTGTCGTAATCGTATTGACCTGTGTCGCATTTCCAGTTCCAAATACTGTCAGCACACCGAATGCAGCAAACAAATATGCAAGCCAGTGCCAGTTTTTATTCAGACCATTCTTAATATAATACATTGGCCCACCGACCAGATCCCCTTCTGCATTCTTTTCACGGAAATGTACGGCAAGTGTTACTTCTGAAAATTTAGTACACATTCCAAGAAGTGCGGAGATCCACATCCAGAAGACTGCTCCCGGTCCGCCGATTGCGATCGCTCCTGCAACTCCTGCAATATTCCCGGTTCCAACCGTCGCCGCAAGCGCGGTACAGACCGCCTGAAATGGTGTCATTGCACCATCTGTGGCATCTTTTTTCCGAAGCATGCGCCCCATCGTCACCTTCATAGCGTATGGAAATTTTCTGATCTGGATAAATCCGGTTCTGACACTGAGCAGAAGTCCTACTCCGATGATACAGATCATTGCCGGCACACCCCAGATAAAATTATTGACTACATTATTGACCGACTCAATTGTAGATAACATCCCTTATTCCCCTCCAGGATTGAAAGATTTTCCTCTTCATCTTTCATTTTCTTATTTTTGGTATATAAAATGAATATTTCATTTATTATACACAATTCGTCAGGGAAATACAACTGCTTTTTCATGGCGGACGTTTCTTCTTTTTTATGCCTCGTAACGTATTTCTTCTTTTATTTTATCCCGAATTTCCACAAGAACTTCCATTAAAAGCGGATTGAACGCTCCGCACTCTCCGTTTAGGATCATCTTCATCGCCTGCTCATGTGAATACGCATCTTTATATACACGCTTGCCAACCAGTGCATCATAAACATCTGCCACAGATACAACCTATGCCGCAATTAGAATCTGTTCTCCGGTCAGACCATCCGGATACCCTTTACCATCATAACGTTCATGATGCCATCTGCAGATCTGGTACGCGACCTTGATCATCTTCTCATCCTTATAATGCTCCAGTTTATCCAGCATAGAAGCACCAATCAGCGTATGCTCTTTCATAGTCTCAAATTCTTCTTTAGTCAGCTATCCAGGCAATGGATCAGCTCGAGCACATATGGCTTCTCATCCACTTCTATATAACGTGCGATCACTTGATAAATTCTGCCATTTACAATCTCCAGCTTTCCTTTTTCTTCTTTCGTGGTCGCTGCACGCATCGCTACACAGTTATCACAGGGTGTTTCCCGTTTTCAATAATGATAGCAGCTCTGCCCCTCGTTGATTTTTCTACATTCTTCATCGATATCGGATATATTTCCAATTGGGAAAAGACGAATCTCCTGAAAGATCTTCCGAAAATGTCGGATTTCTTCTTCTAATTGTCCTTTTGTCATTCGTTCTTCCGCATTCATGTCTTGTCCTCCAGACTTCTACTACACAGTTTCCTGTTATTTCCATTTCTAATTATTTTACAATATTTACAAAAAATAAAAAGAATTATCCCGATATATGTGAAAAAATTTTTGTGAAGCATAGGCTACATCTGCATTATTGTAAGAAAGAATGTGCCTCGGCACATTCTCGCGCCGAGCACAGTCTCTTGCGACATTCTTCACCTTCGTGCGAGTGCGCATTTCCGGCACGCAGTGCCTTTTGTTTCATAGGAAGTTCCTTCAGAATTTCCTATGAAATGAAAAAAGGACCACCAAAACCTGTTTCCGGGAATTGGTGATCCTTCATGAAATACTTATATAACTATCCTTTTATGTAATTTATTTTCTCGTCATCACGCGATTTTCTACCGCTTCAGTCATCGGAACTTCCGCTGTCACTGATGCATTCTCGATTTCCACAGAATAGGTCTTGTGGATCAGACAGTTGATCGGATCTTCTGTCGTGATGACCAGTGCCAGGCTATGTCCAGGCTCTACCGTATATCTTGTCGCATTCAGATAAATATGGTAATCATGGTATTCACCCTTTTTCAGTTCGATACTGTTCTGTGCTGTCTCCGGTTCATATCCTGCTTCCGGATTGCACAGATCTGCAAATGCCCGTGTGATCACACGGTATTTCTTATGTACAGTAGCAAACTCCGCTTCATTCCATGCCGGAACCTCTCCTCCGCTGATAATTCCGCCTTCTTTTACCACATTGACCGGAATTGTATTTCTCTGCGGATCTATAGATTGAATGCTGTCAAATTCTTCATCGCACACGTCACAAAGAAGAAGAGTAAGCTTCACATCATCCATATGTCCTGACATTTCATGCATTCCAAGCTTCATCGTCAGAGTATCTGCATCATTACTGTTTACCGGATTGAAATCTGCTTCTGCATCTCCATCTTTTAACGCTGCTCTTAATCTTACGCAGGTTGTTCCCTGTAATGTCACTGCCTCTTTAAATGGATCCGTCACATAACGCTGTGCCATATTGCTTGATCTCACACCCATCACATCATCGAAGTTCTCTGCACTGACACCCGCTGCTTCCCAGTCTGTATCTATTACAGTTGTTCCCTGTTCTTCGCACGTAAGATTCATCTTATATGCTGTCTCCCAGGAATCTGCTGTCTCCCATTTTCTCTGGTCATAGTTCATCTGCACCAGGATTGCCGGTCTGTTCTCTGCACCATTTTCAACTCCGTATAAATAATGAGAAATCCATTCATTGATAATATCATCATAGAATTTACCATCCACAAGGATTCCATATCGCTTCGGCATCGTTGGTGTGATATGTGCACCCTGATGAAGGATTGCTTTTACATTCTTTCCTGCCTTCTGGAAAGATTTGTACATCATCTCATACTGCTTGGTAGACACGTTCTCGTCATTCAGTCCCTGTACGATGAGTGCACTGCATTTGATTCGGTCTGCATGAAGACGATAATTTCCCATACCCCAGAATTCCGGATTATAGTCAAATCCACCCTTGATCTGCTGAAGACTCATCTCATGATGGAATGCTCCCATATCATCCCGCTGCTTCTCGGTTAATGTCTCATCATTGTAACGGCTGGAACAAAAATAGGCAAGGAAGCTGTTCAGCATTTCTTTCGGCCAGTACCGCTGTGCGCCCTGCATGTTCTGCTGGCTGTACCAGTCCGCGATTCCTGCGATCGGTACGATTGTCTCCAGTCCTTCTACTCCTGTTGTTGCCACTGCAAACGGCATGGTTCCGGCGTAAGATCTTCCTGTCATGGCAACCTTTCCGTTGGACCAGTCTGCCTTTGTCTCAACCGTTCCTTCGCGGTCTGCATATCCGATACGGTCTCCATGCAGCCATTCTACAATTGCTTTGAAAGCGTCTCTTTCATAGTCTGAACCAACATAATTGAATCCGTCAGATCCTTTTGAACCAAATCCCGCACTTAAAACAACTGCAAATCCACGTACAAGATAATAATCAAAGGTGTCGATATTTTCAAAAACCATAATGTTATTATTTCCTTTATCCGGATAATACCAGTCTGCCGGATCTGCTTTTAAAGAAAGATCCATTGCACTGATACATCCCTGCGGAACATGCGCATCCACTTTTTTGTCAAGATCTGCAAAATTAACCGGATGATATTCTTTTTCTGCCACTTCTTTCATATGCGGATATCCATCTTCCTGGACTCCCGCCGCATATGGACGTGCCTCATATAAAGTTGCAGCCTTATAATTCCCCTCTACTGCACTTCTTGGTACCTGGACAACAGCTTTCACAAGATCTCTTTTTCCATCTCCGTCCACATCGTAATCCGTTTCCACATAAACACAATATCTTACGATACTGGATGTTGCCGGATCATACTTTTCTCCTGTCTTTCCATCTGTAAGTGGAAATACCGGCTGTGCAAGTCCGTTCTCAAATACTGGTACTTTGCTGTAATTCTTTTCGTTCATGGTAAACCTCCCAAACATTAAATAAATACTCGGATCTAATCACATATTATTTCCCCAATATTATTGTGATTTCATTTCTCCATTTCCTATTATAACGAGATGCAAGAAGAACTTCAATTAGATTTTTCGCTTTATTTTATAAGTTACTATGCCTTTTTTCTTTTCTCAATTCTATAGAAATAATCTTTTAGACATGCTATAGTAAACTTAGATTTTACATAGAGTTATCTGAAATTTAACAAACAAAAAGGGGATATTATGAAAAAGAACATAAAAAAGATATTAAAAGTTCTCGGAATCTTCCTGCTTATCATTCTGGTTGCGCTGATTGCATATCTGATCTATCTCTTTGCAAGCTATCACCGCATTCCGGATAATCAGGCTTTGAAGATCGAGAAAACTTCCGATGGAACAGCCGCAGCTGACACACTGACAACCGAGAAAGAATATTCCGCTCTGACCTACAATGTTGGTTTCGGAGCCTACACGCCGGACTTCAGCTTCTTTATGGACGGCGGAAAATCTTCCTGGGCAAAAAGTAAGGAGAGTGTCGAATCTGATATTCAGGGTGCCGGAGAACTGGTTGCTTCCAAAGATCCGGATTTCGCACTGATCCAGGAAGTTGATCTGAACTCTACACGAAGCTACCATGTAGATGAATATTCAATTTTAAAGGATACGATTCCAAGTTACAATACGGTATTTGCACAGAATTACGATTCTGCATTCCTTTTTTATCCATTCACACAGCCGCATGGTCGCAGCCGTTCTGGACTTGCTCTTTTCTCCAAATATCCGGTTACGGATTCTCTGAGAAGAAGCTTTCCGATATCGACAAGCTTCAGCAAGTTCTTTGACCTTGACCGCTGTTACAGCATTTCCAGAGTCCCTGTAGATAACGGGAAGGAACTGGTTATCTTCCTGCTGCACATGTCTGCTTACGGCAACAGTGATGCGATTCGCGAAGCACAGATCCGTATGCTGAGTGCAGATATGGAAAAGGAATACGAAGCCGGTAATTATGTACTTTGCGGTGGTGATTTCAACCATGACCTTAAAGCATCCGAAAAAGATGCAGAAAATTGTGAGTCCTGGGCTTATCCATTCCCACGCGAAGAGCTTCCGGAACACTTTTCATTCTGCCTGGACAATCTTTCTGACAGTGAAAAGGATGCTCTCTGGGACAGTGCACGGAATGCAGATATGGAATATGTACCTGGTGTGACCTACACGGTGACGCTGGACGGATTTATTACTTCCGATAATATTGAATGCACAGAATATGAAAATGTAAATACCGGATATAGCTACTCGGATCATGATCCGGTGTATACGAAATTCAAATTATTAGATGAATAATATGTAAAAAGGCAGCTGATCTTTTCAGACCAGCTGCCTATGTTTTCGTCTATTTTCTTTCGTCCTACTCCAGATCAATCTTCTCCTGCAATACCACACAGCCTGCCATATCACCAATAACATTTACACAGGTTGCTCCCATATCGCAAAGCGTATTGATACTGATATAAACGCCCATAACACCTGCCGGAAGTCCTGCCATCGTAGCAAGTGCCGCAAAGGATGCGATTGCAATACTGGAAATCTGGTTGGAAACACCAAGTTCATTCTCCACACAACTCTTACTGATCAGAATGGTTGCCGAGCTTGAACAGGTTCCGAATGCATTCAGTGCTGCCGGCATGATCGCGCGGAAAAACTTAAACGGACTTGTCTTTCCAAAAAATTTTACTGCACCGCCGTACACAATAAATGCAAATCCATAAAATGCAACATACAGAATGATCAGCTGTGTTGCCAGTGATACGATCGTACTCGTTCCATTTGCTTCTACAACCGAAACAATGGTACAAAATACACCGATCGGTGTAAAATACATAACAGTACTGATTACCTTCAGACACACCTCGTTACAGGAATCAATCACCTTTAATAATGGCTCTCCCTTTTCTCCGATCGCAATCAGAGTAAATCCGACAATCAGCGCAAACATCAGGACCTGAAGCATATTCCCCTCTGCAAATGCAGCAACCGGGTTGGACGGGATCAGTCCTTTTACCGTATCCAGAATACTGTTCATCTTTGTTGCCTGAATATCGGATGTCACCATCTCAAAGCTGACACCTTTTCCAAGGTGGATCATTCTCGGAATCACCAGTCCTACAAAGCTTGCAATTACAGTTGTTGCAAGAAAGAACAACATGGCCGCACCGGTGATCTTGCCTGTTGTTTTTGCACTTCCGATGCCTGTAATTCCCATGACGATCGAACAGAACACCATCGGGAAGATCATCATATTCAGCGCATTCATATAAATGCTTCCCAGCACACTTGTTGTTGTGAGAATAATTTCAAATCTTCCTGCCAGGAAAAGTCCTGTCAGAATTCCAAGTATCAATCCTGTAAATATCGCACCGGTGATATGTTTCCGGTATCATTGATAAAAATTCTTCATCTGTACTCTCCTTACCTTTTCTTGCACAAATCTCTCAAATCCGTACATTTTTAACCAGATAAGTGTATAATAAATTTTTTCTCACTTCAACAATTGATAATTTTAAAACTTTACCACTGTAAAATCCGTGCTTGACATAAGTCCGATTTCAGACTATGCTCTTATAAGTATGATTTCGGACTTGCTTTGTATGATCGGAAATTCAGTCATCTATATAATTGTATAAATGGAGGAAATTATGGATTCTACTGTACTTATCAGCAAATATTTAAAAGAATACAATCACATATATAAAGAAGCAAATGACATCTATCACGAGATTGCCCGAAAACTTCAACTTTCGGACAGTGCGTTAGACATCTTCTATACAATTTTTGAAATAGGCGATAACTGCCTGCAGCGTGATATCTGCAAAGCTTCCTGCATGCCAAAGCAGACGGTTAATTCATCTATACGAAAACTGCAGACCGACGGTTATCTTACCCTCTCACCCGGAAAAGGACGAAGTATGCATATCCATCTTACAGCTTCCGGCAAGAAGCTTATTCAGGAAAAGCTGCTTCCTCTCATCCAGATTGAAAATGATACTTTAGCTTCTTTCAGTCCCGAAGAATGTGAACAGCTTCTGCGCCTGAATGCCAAATATAATCAGACCTTACGTTCTAGACTTTCTAACCTTGAGGAGGATCTATAAACTATGAAAATTCAATTATCCGAACACTTTACTTATAAAAAACTTCTGCAATTTGTGTTTCCTTCTATTATAATGATGATCTTCACATCCATTTACAGTGTGGTTGACGGACTTTTTGTCTCCAACTTTGTTGGAAAAAGCGCTTTTGCAGCGGTTAATCTGATCATGCCTTTTCTGATGGGCATCAGCGCTCTCGGTTTCATGATCGGAACCGGTGGTAGTGCCATTGTTGCAAAGACGCTTGGTGAAGGAAAGATCGAAAATGCCAATGAGTATTTTTCCATGCTCGTCTATATCACTGCTATCGGAGGAATCATTATCGCAATCCTGAGTATGTTCCTTGTAAAACCGGTTGCCATTTTATTCGGTGCAAGCGGTACTCTTCTTGACAACTGCATTTTATATGGACGCATTCTTTGCATTTCGCTGCCTGCTTTTATGCTGCAGAATGTATTTCAGAGCTTTTTTGTAACTGCCGAAAAGCCACATCTTGGACTTCGCGTGATCGTGATCGCCGGTGTGACCAATATGGTTCTCGACTTTTTATTTGTAGCTGTACTCCACCTCGGACTTCCCGGTGCCGGGTTTGCGACTGTATGTGGAGAGTTTATCGGAGGGCTTTTCCCGTTATTCTACTTTGGACGGAAAAATTCCAGCTTATTAAAGCTTGGAAAAACACATTTTCATGGCAGAATCTTATTAAAGACCTGTACCAATGGCTCGTCCGAGCTTATGACCAATCTTTCCAGCTCTGTTGTAAATGCTCTTTATAATATGCAGCTCATGAAATTTGCCGGTGAAGACGGCGTTGCAGCTTACGGAACGATCATGTATGTCAATTTTATCTTTGTTTCGATCTTCTTTGGTTATGCGATTGGAAGTGCCCCGATCGTCAGCTATCACTACGGTGCCAACAATCAGGATGAACTAAAGAATCTTTTCCACAAGAGTATCCGGCTGATTGGAACCTGGGCTGTTTCCTTATTTATCATCGCGCAGCTCATCGCAACACCACTCGCCACATTGTTTGTCGGTTATGACCAGGGGCTTTTTGAACTGACACGCAGTGGATTCCGTCTGTACAGCTTTACGTTCCTGATCAACGGGTTCAATATTTATGGTTCTGCATTTTTTACCGCATTGAACAACGGTCTGCTCTCTGCGCTGATCTCGTTTCTCAGAACACTGGTCTTCCAGATGGCAGTGGTTCTGCTACTTCCACTGCTTCTCGGTATCAACGGAGTCTGGTGCTCGGTTGCAATTGCTGAACTTTTAACTTTATGCGTTACCGGAACTTTTATCGTCCTGAAACGTAATACTTATCATTATTTGTGAACTACTCGGCAACTAAGTTACCAGAGCATCTGAATTTTGGCGGGATACCGCCTTTTTTCAGGGTGCCGTTGCTAGAATCAAACTTTTTGAACCAAAAATATTATTTGTTATTGAACCAAATCATTCGAAGTGCTATAATCAATTTAAGTTTTGAACTTCGCTGTTTTATTCTTAAATTGAACTTTTTAGTTTGAAAGGAGATTCTCAAATGACAACTTTCTCAGATAGACTTAAAGAGGCGATGTATGCACAGAACCTGAAACAGATTGATCTGGTTCATATCGCCGCAGAAAATAATGTAAAATTAGGTAAAAGCCATGTAAGCCAGTACGTGAGCGGAAAAACTGTTCCGAGAAATGATATCCTCCATTTTCTGGCAGATACGCTTCACGTAGATGCCGATTGGCTGCTCGGTGACAGTCAGGAAAACTTTACTGCTCGGGAAAACAACTCCGTTGCCCCAAAAGCTCCGTCTACCACTAAGACTTCTGGTTCTGTCGGAACTTCAAACTCTTCAAAAAGGGGAACTACACCGATGAAAAAGACAATAACCGACAAAAATGATAACGATAATGCAGGAAGTTCTGCCATGCATATATTCAAAAAATCATCCAAACTCGATAATGTATTATACGATGTCCGTGGACCGGTTGTTGAAGAAGCTGCCCGTATGGAAGAACGCGGTACCCACGTACTGAAGCTCAATATCGGTAATCCGGCTCCGTTCGGCTTCCGTACACCGGATGAAGTTATCTATGATATGAGTCAGCAGCTTTCTGACTGCGAAGGATATTCTCCTTCTCAGGGACTTTTCTCTGCACGTAAAGCAATCATGCAGTATTCCCAGATCAAAAAGCTGCCAAATGTCACGATCAATGACATTTACACCGGAAATGGTGTCAGCGAACTGATCAACCTGTGTATGTCAGCTCTTCTTGACAACGGAGATGAAATCCTGATTCCGTCACCAGACTATCCTCTGTGGACCGCCTGTGCCACACTTGCCGGCGGAAAGGCTGTTCACTATATCTGCGATGAACAGTCTGACTGGTATCCAGACATCGAAGATATGCGCCGTAAGATCACAGACCGTACCAAAGCTCTTGTAATCATCAATCCGAACAACCCGACCGGAGCACTTTATCCGAAAGAGGTGCTGCAGAAGATTGTTGATCTCGCAAGGGAACATCACCTGATCATTTTCTCAGATGAAATTTATGACCGCCTTGTTATGGACGGAAAAGAACATATTTCCATTGCTTCACTTGCACCGGATCTGTTCTGCGTCACCTTCAGCGGTCTTTCCAAATCCCATATGATCGCCGGATTCCGTATTGGCTGGATGGTTCTCAGCGGAAATAAAGCAATCGCAAAAGATTATATCGAAGGAATCAAGATGCTTTCCAATATGCGTCTCTGCTCCAATGTTCCGGCACAGTCTGTCGTTCAGACCGCTCTCTGGGGCAATCAGAGCGTCAACGACTACCTCGTTCCGGGCGGACGTATTTACGAACAGCGCGAATATATTTACAAGGCACTGACTGACATTCCGGGAATCACTGCCGTCAAACCGCAGGCTGCATTTTATATGTTCCCGAAGATCGATGTAAAGAAGTTTAACATTGTAAATGATGAAAAATTTGCACTGGATCTGCTGCAGGATAAGAAGATCCTGATCGTACAGGGAAGTGGATTTAACTGGAAACAGCCGGATCATTTCCGGGTAGTATATCTGCCACGAATTGAAGTTCTGAAAGAAGCTGTGGGAAAAATTTCTGATTTCCTGAGTTATTATAGACAGGGGTAGAATGATAAGCACCGCCGGAAAAGAAAAATAGGGTACGGGTTCCGTTGCACTGGGCATTCCGATGAGCTCCCGAAACCGTCAATTGTGTCAGCAATGGCTTCCACAATTGACTGGATCTCATCTCCATAGTGCAAAGTCACCCGTACCCTATTTTTCTTTTCCGGCTCCTTCTGCAATTTTACTGCATCTATAAATATTAACAGAAATAGAATCTTTTGACCCTGGTATCATCTCATTTACATTTTCATATTTTAATTTTCTTATGAAAGCAATGCTCTCACTGTTTCTCCGTCAAACACAACTTCTTTTACATGATTTACCTCGATCTGGTACAGTGCATTTGCCGCAATATGTTCGGCTGCCTGCTCCAGATCACGGATTCCTGATGTATTGGAGTAAAGTTCAATTATCACATCAAGACCTTCATCTGTCACCGTACACTCGTCCTGACGAAGGCTCATTCTCTTCAGGATCTTCGGAAGTGCAAATCTGGAGAAGATGATCTTCTTCTCTTCCGGTGTATAATCCGGGATATCGATAACTGCAAAACGGGACATGATCGGTGCACTGATCTGATCTTTTTCATTGGCAGTTGCAATCGGATATACGCCAACTGTCGGAACATTACACTCAATATAGTTATCCGTAAATCCAAGGTTATCAAGGAGTGTCAAAAGTACATCCGCCGGATTCCCATTTCCTTTTCCGGATGCTGCTTTGTCCAGCTCATTGATGATGAATACCAGGTTGGATTCTCCTGCTGCCGCAAATGCTTCCATAATAATTCCCGGTTTCGCATTGGCGTATACACGGGAACTTCCTGTAAGCTGTTCCGGATCGTTAATGGAACTCATATCCAGAGTTGTCCACGGAAGCTTCAGGATACGTGCAATTGCATAAGCGATCTGCGATTTACCGGTTCCGGCCGGTCCGATCAGAAGGATTCCATACGCCGGAAGAGTGTGCGTTCTGTTGATCTGGATGATCGTTTCGATGATTCTCTGTTTGACACGTTCCATTCCGTAAAGCTCTTCATCCAGGATTCTTCTTGCCTCATCCGGATCAATGGATTCAAAATAATTACTCTTCCACTGAATATTCATCATGATTGAAAGAGCTCTCTGCGCATGTCTTCTTTCTTCCGGTGACACTTCATGTGATCTTGCAACAGCAAGGTTTCTTCTTGCCCACAGACGGATATTGTCCGGAAGGGTTCTTCCTGCACAGTTCATAAAATCGGTGATACTCTGCAGACTTGTCAGCTTCATGCTGTCGCCGTCCTCTTCCATTTCCTCATCCACTGCTTCTTCTGTCGGCGCACTGCTTGCGAAAAGACGCTCGATCATGAACTGCAGGAAACCATCTTCAGCTGAAAGCTTGGTTGCCCCACCGAATGCGATCTCCCGGATCTTGTATACTGCATAGCCGTCTGCACGGTTTTCACCGGAAAGACGGACATTGATGTGATTCTCGCCCAGCCATTTGATCAGGCTTACAAATCTCGCATCGATCTGGAGAATGTCCGCACTTACAGTTCCATCTTCCTCGTCAAATTCAAAGGATGTCTTTTTAATCGGGTTGGTGAAAACACCACAGGAATGATGCTTCCATTTCCGGTTGCTGTTATCCAGAACCAGCATCGGTTTCTCCGCTGTCGCTTCTGTCTCATTCGAGCGGAATGTTGTATAAGTACATTCCTGGGCCTTTTTTTCATCTGGTGTGTGTTTAAAATCAAAAACTGGCATGATTTTTACTCCTTTTTCCTTTTATATTCGCTCTTTTCAAATTGTATATTCTTGCACATTTTATGAATAGTCTGTACCTATCTTAACACACTTGTTGCATATCTGAAAGTCAAAACCATTTCTTCATAGTATTTTTATTCATTTAGATTTTTATTTTCCTTCTGCTCCAGTCCTGCAAAAAACAGCTCATAAAAATCATCTTCTCCTTCCAGTTTCGGTGAATTTTCCCCACCTCCATTGGTGCTCCGCTTCATCTCAGCATGAAATTCTTCTCCGGCACAGATCAGTCAATCTTAAGTTCCACTCTGCTTCCGCCTGCTTTTTCCTTTGTCACCACAATCTGTTTCTCAATCCTTGCTTTTAATTCCTGTACATGGGAAATGATTCCCACCAGACGGTTGCCCTCCGTAAGACCATTCAGTGCTTTCATCGCCTGTTCCAGTGACTCTTCATCCAGTGAACCAAATCCTTCATCGACAAACATGGTATCCAGCTGGATTCCGCCTGCCGATGCCTGGATCTCATCAGAAAGTCCGAGTGCCAGCGAAAGAGAAGCTTTAAAGGATTCCCCGCCGGAAAGCGTCTTCACGCTTCGCTCAGAACCATTGTAGTGATCGATTACGTTCAGTTCCAGACCACTCTGACTCTTCCGGTCATCCGTATCAGTCTGGCGTTTCAGCTCATATTGTCCTCCACTCATCACCATAAACCGCGTATTTGCACGGGCAATGATCCGGTCAAAATAATTGGTCTGGATGTAGGTCTCAAACTTGATCTTTTCTTTGGATCCGCCTTTGATCTTTCCATTTACCGTATCGGAAATTTCACGCACCTGTGTCCAGTTCCGCTCAAGCTCAAGAAGTTTCGCACTCTGCTTGTCAATCGCATTCCTGATTTTCAGATTGTTCTCATAACGGATCCTGATCTCTTCCATCTGTTTTTGAAGCTCTTTTTTCGCACCTGATACTTCCTGTCGTGCCTGCCCAAGCTCTTCCATATCGGTTTCTTTATTACCTGCAATCTGCTTCTCCAGCGTTTTCTTCTTCGTCTTTGCCGCTTCTACCGACTGACTGCAGTCCTGGAATGCCTTCTGGGCAGCATTCAGATTCTTATCGATCTCTTTTTTCTGCTTATCCAGCTCTTTGATCTTCTGTTCTGCTTCTGCTTTCTCCGGAAATTCCAGTTTGCCACGCACCTTCACAGCCTGCTCTTCTGCATTTGCTTTATCTCTCTCAGACACAAGGAGCTGATCCTTTCGCTCCTGTTCTTCCTCCTGAAGTTTTTTCTGCATCTGCTCCAGTTCCGGGATCTCAGCTTCCAGCTTCTGCTTTTCTGCCACTGCTTCTTTAGCTACTTCCAGCTTTTTCTGTAATTCCTTTTCTGACTTTTCGAGGGTATCCATCTGTTGACCGATCAACGCCAGCAATTTTTCGATCTCTTCTTCCTGTATGCTGCTGTCAAAACTTTTCACACTCTTTTGGATTTCTTCTTCCAGCGCTTTTAACTGGACCAGCTTTTCATTTGCCTTAAAACTTGCATCATTCGTCTTTTTCTCCACATCGGCAGTCTCTTTCCGGTATTTTTCAAGCTCTTCTTTTTCCGGTGCACCTTCCGTCATCTGTGCCGGACATGGATGGTGGACCGATCCGCACACCGGACACGGCTCTCCCGTTTTCAGAACCTTTGCAAGAATCCCCGCCTGCTCATCCAGAAATGCCTTCTCCATCCAGGCAAGCTGTGTCTTTCGCTCTGTACATTCCTCCTGCATGACAAGGTATGCTTTCTGCGCCTCTTCCACACTTTTCTTCTGTCTTTGGTATCTTTTATATTGAATAAGAATGTCTTCTGCCGTTTCTTTTCTTACTGAAACCTCTTTTTGTTCTGCTGTAACTTTCAGAACTTTAATTTCCGCATCCTTCAGCTGTTCCAGTAAATTCCTTTTCTGTTCCAGCTGCGCCTGCATCTGCGCTTTCTTTTCCTGATACCGGCTTTCCCGGCCCTTTAATATCTCAATCTGTTTTTCAAGCTCTTTAATCTGCTTCTGAAGTTTTTTCAATTCGTCATACTCTGCAAGCTTTTCCTGCCTCTTTCCGATCTCTTCTGTTAACTGCTCTCTTTCCGGCACTTTTTCCTGTTCTTTCTTCAGTGCCATTTCCAGTTCTTCCAGCGTTGGTGTCTTCTCTGCTATCGTCTGCTCCGCTTTTTCCAGTTCCTTTTTTGCACGGATCACTGCCTCTGCCTTTCCGATTCTCTGGTTCAGCTCTTCCAGATCTTTCTCGATCTTCGTTAAATTCTTCTTCTTTTCTTTCACCGAATCTGCATCCTGATTTGTCAGAGTTTCCAAAAGTTCCAGAACCTTGTCCGCATGAACCACCGCTTTGCTCTCACGAATCTTTTTCACATCCGCAGCAAGCACGTCATCCTCATCACAGCTGATATCCTTCATGTACTGCAAAATGCTTTTGCTGACATCCTCGTACTGTTCCTGCAATCTGCCGCTTGCATTTTTCATTTTCTCCTGAAATGCAAGATACGGTCTGGTATGAAAAATTTCCCGGAAAATTTTGCTCCGCTCCTCAGTTTTTGAAAACAGAAGCTTCATAAAAGCTCCCTGCGCCAGCATTGCAATCTGAGTAAATTGTCCGCGGTCGAGCCCGATCAGCTCTGTCACTGCTTTCGTGACCTCTTTTGCCTTTGTAACCGGAAGCCTGTCATCCGGAAATTCCAGTACCGCATCCGCTCTTTGCAGCGTCATGCCCTCGCCCCTGTCCTTTGGACGCATGTACTCCGGATTTCTCCGGATATGGTAGTTCTGCCCCTGATAGAAGAACTCCAATTCCACAAAGGTCGGCGTCTTCGGATCCGCATATTTACTCCGAAGCATCCCCGGCTCTCTTTCATTTCCACTCGCTTCCCCGTAAAGTGCAAATGCGATTGCATCAAAAATTGTGGTCTTTCCGGCACCGGTATCGCCGGTTATCAGATAAAGCCCCCGCTCACCAAGTTCATCCAGAATAATCTCTGTCTCTTTTGCATACGGTCCGAATGCAGAAATCGTAAGTTTTATCGGTCTCATCTCTCATCCTCCCATATTTCTTCCATCATTCCTCTGGCAATCTCTTCCTGTTCATCTGTCATGGGCTGGTTGTTCTGAAGCTCATAGAACTCTCTTAAAAGCTCCATCGGGGATTTCTCCTCTACTTCCGCCGTTCCTCTCACTGTCCCTGCCGCTCTCGTCCGCAGATTGTCATAAGACAGCTTCATGATATTCGGATAAATGCATCGTAGCTTCCCGATCGCATCCGGGATATCCTCTTCATCAGTCAGCGTAATGTGAAGATAATCGTCCGTGTTCATATCCTTGTAAAAATCCAGCGCAGTCACTTCCATATACGTGCCTCTGATTTCCCACATATCATGTTTCGGCAAAAATGGAATCTGCTGAATATTTATTTTGCCTTTTTCTTCTACATCAACGATGACTGCTGCTTTTTTGTGATTGGTTTCAGAAAAAGAATATTTGAGCGGCGTCCCCGAATACCGCACTGTCTCTTTCCCGATCTTCTGCGGGCCATGGAGATGCCCAAGCGCCACATAATCAAATCCGTCAAAGACAGATGCGTCCACATCATCCACACCGCCTACAGACAGTTCTTCTGAATCACATCTTGCCGCACCGGTCACGAACTGATGCGCAAGCAGGATATTTCGTTTGTCTGTGTCGATCTGCATATGCTGCACTGCCGCATTTACAGCATCCTGATAGGTGATAATTTCTTCCTCCGGATACACTCTTTTTACCAAAGACGGCTTCACAAATGGAAGCATGTAAATATTGATCTCACCGTACCGGTCACTTATCGTTACTGGTTCTACATCCGACTCAAATACCGGTGAAAGATAGATCTGTCTGCTGCTCATCAGTCTTGAACCGAAAGCAATTCTTTCTGCAGAATCATGGTTTCCACTGATCAGAAACACCGGCAGCTCCCTCGCGGCGATCCTTGTCAGGAAATCATCCAGAAGCCTCACCGCCTCTGCGGACGGAATCACCTTGTCGTAAATGTCGCCCGCGATCAGAACCGCTTCCACCTTCTGCTCATCGATAATGTTCAGTATCTCTTTTAAAATATATGCCTGATCCTCCAGCATGGAAAATTCATTCACACGCTTGCCGAGGTGCAGGTCTGATAAATGAAGAAATCGCATGGTTTTCTTCCTCCATAAATGCCTGATTAAAGAATAATCTCTTCTATTTCACAGGTATGTTCTTTCGTTGCTTTTTTGTAATTAATTCCTACAAGGTAATATCCAGATAAATCACATCGTAATGATTGAGATATTTTTCAAAAGTTGCATCTTCCGGTATCATCCAACGCTGTCCTTTTTTTACTGCACCATATATTTTTGTCCGCTTTTGCACAGCGCATTTACCTGACGTTTTGAAAGATTCCATTTATCTGCTGCCTGTAGAGATGTTATATATTCCATTGAATCCATCCTTTCTGACTTAATTTCTGTTATTCCAATTATAACCGGGAAGTGGGAAGTAAGCAACGCTCGCTTCCCACTTCTCTATATGTTGGATTTATTTTGAAAATATTAAACCGGAAACAGATATTTATGATTCAATTTTTCATTCTGACAAAAAGTTTTAAAAAGGGCTATTGTACTAATTAGTACAATAAACCCGCACATCCCTTTTTCAAACTTTCCTTACCCACAAATCTTCTCTCAAACTGCTCGTTCCCACATACACTTCATACGGAATTGAAAATTCCGCCACAAATTCATTTCTACCCTCATCAAAATATGCCATCTCTCGAATCGGGCAAACCAGTTTCACTTCTTTTTCTTCTCCGGCATCCAGCCGTATTTTCTGAAAATCCTTGAGCACATACTCCGGTCTTTCTACTTTGGAATCAGCTGCTCCCACATACATCTGTACCACTTCGCTGCCTTCCCGCTTCCCTGTATTTTTCGCGATCACAGACGCATACAGATTTTCTTCATCTCTCCACGCCTTCATGCCGGTAAGCGTAAATGTTGTATAAGAAAGTCCATATCCAAACGGGTAAAGCGGTTCCACATGATTTTTATTCAGAAGTGTATATCCGTGATAGTAATCGTATCGGAACTCTTCTGCATCCCAGTCAATCTCCGGCAGATCTTCTTCTTTCTTCGGAATCACAAATGGAAGTTTTCCACCCGGATTCGTTTTCCCGAATAATACATCTGCGACTGCCTTTCCACCTTCCATTCCTGGATAGTACGCCATCAATATCGCTCCGACCTGATCTTCCCACTCATCCATCAGGATCATGCTTCCGCCAACCAGAACCACCACTGCATCCTGCCGGACTTTTCCGACTGCATCAATAATTCTCAGCTGTTCCTCTTTTAATCCCAGGCAGTCTGTCCTGTCGCCGCCCTCATTCTGAACCGTCACATCTGCCGATTCATTTGCCACACATTCTCCTTCATCTAGATAATCATTTCCCGCTACAATCACAACCACATCTGCCTCTTTTGCAAGCCGCCTGCAATGGGATGCACTTTCTCCGGAATAATAGATCACTTCCGCATCTGAAGGGTATGACATTGCGTTTTCATACGCTTCTCCTTTCGCTTTTATATTATTTTTCTTTGTTTTAACGTTTCTTTTTCGTTTGCAATATGATTCTATCTTGAATTTTAAATCTTGTTCTGTCATTTTAGACCTTTCTCACTGTCAAATTTGGACATATTTTGTGCTTGTTGGTTATTTTTAACAATTTTATAGTTTTATTTTTATGCATTTTCACTAATCGCATTTTGAAAAGCAGAAAATATCAGATGATTTTGAAAAAAGTCAAAAAAAGAAAGTGCGTGTGAAAAAACAAGAGTTTTTTCACACGCACTTCACACGGCATAGCCGTGAATAATCTAGGCTAATTATACGCAAGTATTTTCTTTTTATCCCTACGCTCTCATTATTATAAACAAATTTCCAATCATTTAATATCAAAAAAGAATGTACCTTTCCGCACATAGTTCACAAAAAGATACCACCCATAAAGTGATATGATATTTTTAATTTTTACAAGAGATCCTTTATTTTTTATCCGGTTCTTCTTCTCTGAGTTCTTTCATCTTTCTGAAATACGAACTCATCTCATCTGCCATTCCCGAAAGTCTGTTCAGCAGTCCGGAAAACTCCGTCAGCATCTCATCATCCTTGTAATACGGATACACAATATCATGGTCAATCTCGCTCCATCCTTCTTCAAAAAGCGTTCTGCCCTGGATTTCCAGATAGTATCCGTGATACTTGATGATATAATGCAGTGAACGGTAATACCCGCCTGTCCGCACTTCAATCTGCGTACTGTCATAAATCCTTGTATCCCCGGAACGCTTATATACTTTTGGACGTTCTGCGATATAGCAGTGCTCCGGATCCTCATCAAAATCCCGCAGCCTGTCCTCTATATAATTGTTCGGATCATTTTCAAACATCGAAGTGATGAACTTATGAAAATGGATCCAGTCCTCCCGGTAAAGGAAGAAAACCCTGATACCAATCAAATCTGTGATGTATTTGTGGTAATTCGATTTGTTGATATGTTCAAATTTTGCATAATTTTCTTTCCGCTTCCGGATGATTTTTTCCAGAAGGTGCATCGGATTCTTGGTTCTGTAACGGTAGGAATGGATCCCTGCCCGCTCAATATCATAAATATATTCATCTACAAATTCTTTTCCCAGATGACGGAACAATTTCGTTTTTGACATATAATCTTCATAGATCTCTGTCAGCTCCTCCCAGGAAATCCGGGCAGCCGTAAGGTCATCCTCTGTCAGATTACAGGTTTTCAGAAATTCCTCTTTATTGATCATTTGCTTTCTCACCCAATTCTTTCCGGCCCATGCGGACCTCTTCCATATGACCGGCAAGCTCTCTGTCCATATGATCGAACAGATAATTTTTCGCACTCTCTTTGTGTAGCTCCCATTCTTCCTGAATCTGCCGGTTCACGATCTTCACCTCTTCCAGGAACTCCCGGGAAGATATGATCGTACCTCCCTGTCCCTGTGTGATCACCTGTTCCACACCATCTGATGTAACTACCGTCACATGATACTTTCTTCCGACTTCATGTACTACCTTTTCAATGTACATATCCGCCGTCTCAGCTTCTTTTGTATACACAACATGAATGTTGTGGTATTTGAAGATTTCCATTGCTTCGCCTTCAACCTTGTAGGCATCAAATACCAGGATCAGAGGATAGTTCTTGAACCCCTGATAATTGCAAAGCACATCCATCAGTTTATTTCTTGCTGCTTCAATATTCTCTTTTGCCAGTTCTTTCAGATCATCCCATGCGAAAATAACATTATAACCATCTACCAGCAAATATTCCTGTACGCCTTCTTCATCTTTCTTTGCTTTTGGCGTTTTCCCTGCAGTCACAGTCTTTGGAAGACGATCGGCTTTTCTCTCTACCCGTCCGTAAGTCCGGATAAAAATCTCTTCCAGTTCCCTGTCTTCTCTGGCATTACGCGCATAATGCCTGCCGCCTCTGGCTGCTGCTTCTGCTGATCCGCTTTTCTCCTTGCGTAAATTTACCGGTACAGTCTCATCCAGACTTTTTTCTGTCTCTCCTGCCAGCCTTTTCCGCTCTTCCAGGATCTTCGGAAGCTGTGCCTCAATATGCATATGTTCCGGCACTTCCTGCCACGGTACATTATATCCCGCTCCATGAGCACAGAATACAGAGCCCGTCGGATTCTCCACATCCCGCTCCGGATCGTAACCAATCGCCTCTACAACCTCGTCCTGGTTATGGCATGGAAAATATCCCTTCAGCGTACAGAACAGTTTCCCTCTTCCTCTGCTGTATGTGGTTACTTCTCTCTGATAATCCTGCATTTCAGATACCGGTGCACTTCCGGTGACCACAGCCATATCATCTTCCGTCTCCGGTCCGTCAAATTCTCCATTCATCCGCTGAATATCCGTAAGTGCACGGCCTGTCATCTCTGACGGAATTTCCAGACGAAATGCATAATACGGTTCAAGCAGTACATTCTCTGCCTGCATCAGTCCCTGGCGGATCGCACGGTACACAGCCTGGCGGAAATCTCCGCCCTCTGTATGCTTCAGATGTGCACGTCCACTGGCAAGTGTGATCTTCACATCAGTAAGCACCGATCCCGTCAGAACGCCCCGATGCTCTCTTTCCAGCACATGCGTCAGGATCAGTCGCTGCCAGTTCTTGTCCAGCACATCCTCACTGCAGATCGTATCGATCGAGATTCCACTTCCCGGCTCTCCCGGTTCCAGTATCAGATGCACTTCCGCATAATGACGCAGCGGCTCAAAATGCCCTACTCCTTCAACTGTATTTTTAATCGTTTCTTTGTAAACAATATTCCCGCTTCCAAAGGAAATATCCACGTCAAACCGTTCTTTTACAAGGCTTTGCAGAATCTCCGTCTGCACTTCGCCCATCAGCTGGACCTGGATCTCTCCTGCCTCTTCATTCCAGACTACACGGAGCATCGGATCTTCTTCCTCCAGTTGCCTGAAATTCTGCAGCATCCGGTGTACATCACAGCCTTCCGGCAGCTCTACCCGGTAATTCAGAACCGGCTCCAGTACCGGTGCCGAAGAACCTTGCTGCATCCCAAGCCCCTGTCCCGGATAAGTCCGGGTAAGTCCTGTCACAGCACAGATACAGCCTTTTTCTGCTTCCTGCACCATCTCGTACTTGTCCCCGGAATAAATCCGGATCTGGTTAACTTTCTCCTGCATAGGTTCTTCCTCTGCCATATATTCCAGGATCTCTTTAACCTTCAGTACTCCGTTTGTAATCTTCACATGTGTCAGACGGCTGCCCTGTGAATCTCTGGATATCTTATATACCTTCGCTCCAAATGCTTCTTCAGCATGCGTCCCGCTTACCGGTCCGTCCATGTATTTTCCCAGTCCGTCCAGTAATTCCTGCACACCTTCCAGCTTCAGTGCCGAACCGAAATAGCATGGAAATACCTTTCGTTCCCGGATCAGCGTCTGAATCTGGCTCGCCGTGATCTCTCCATTTTCCAGATAGCTTTCCATTACCGTCTCGTCGCACATAGACAGCTCTTCCAGAAATTCTTCACCCGCTTCTGTAAAATCCACACACTCTCCGCTGAGCTTCCGCTTTAATTCAGTAAGTCTGTCCTGTCTGTCCGTACCGTCCTGATCCATCTTATTTATGAAAATAAAGGTCGGAACCTGATACCTTGCAAGAAGATTCCACAGGGTTCGTGTATGTCCCTGCACACCGTCCGCTCCGCTGACAACCAGGATTGCATAATCAAGAACCTGCAGGGTACGCTCCATTTCTGCTGAAAAGTCCACATGCCCCGGTGTATCAAGAAGAGTCACCTGCTTGTCTCCAAGTACAAAATTCGCCTGCTTGGAAAAAATGGTAATCCCCCGGCTTCTCTCCAGTGTATACGTGTCCAGAAACGCATCTCCATGGTCAACTCTTCCAAGCTTCCTGATCTGACCGGTAAGATAAAGGATTCCTTCCGAAAGCGTCGTCTTTCCGGCATCCACATGCGCCAGGATCCCGACAGATATATATTGTTTTGGCTTATTTTCAGATGTTGCTGCCATCGAAAAAATGCCCCTTTCTGCTCATAATAATCTCTTGATTATCATATCACAGAAAGGGGCATAAGTCGACACGCGAATCTTTTTATCTGTCCTGCTTTTCATTTAACATTTTCTGCGGTAAGATACAATCAGAACAAATTTCTAAAAAAGGAGAGTGCCATTTACTCATGAAAAATACTGACTTAACCAATACATACCGCGAACTTGACAGAGAACTTGCCATTTTGCATGACCAACTCGAAAGCCACCGTTCTTTTGAAAATATCCTTTTTCTCCCGACTCCCGAAAAGATCAGGTCGGTCTGCGAAAAATGGAACGATTTAAGAACACAGGTTGAAAACCTGGATGCACCGGACAATGTCTATCGTCTGGTGAAGCATCATCTGAATGACTTCCTGGATTCTCTTAAATTTACTATCGAAGAAAAAAAACACAATCCGGAAGCACCTCTCCTGGATTTTGTCTATTATCTTCAGGAAATCGCTCGCTGTGACAGGCGTTCTAATGAAGTACGTCTCGATGTCCTGACCAGAAAATTACAGGCATTTCATGAAAATCAGGATTTGATCCTTAATCTGATCCACACACAATACGGAGAAAATGAAGCTTCCCTTTCTTCTGCCTTTGCCCGCGCAAGGCTGGATATGCAGCGCGACCAGAAATTGTTAAATGAATATTTCCCGGATTTCACAGAAGAACAGATTGCATCTTTATCACAGTCCTTCCGGATTTTTATCGATCAGCTTCAGGAAATAGCAGATTTACTCGGTTCTGACTGCCAGTCTGACTCTGAAGAATTGTTAAAGGATGATCTCTCAAAGACCATCAAGATGGATCCGGAAGCTTACCGCAGCCTTCTGAAAAACCGTCTTGGTGTATCTCTCGACGAACTGCTTGCATGGCATAAAGAAGAAATTGAAAAGACCCGTGCTGAAGTATTCGAAATCGCCTCCAAATTAGAGCTTCCGGAAGGATCTCCGAAGACAATGAAAGAAGTCAGCGATGTGCTTTTCCGCTATGCAGGTCCTTGTGACAGTGCCGAGGAAATGTATACACGTGCCAGAAATTATCTGAAACGTACCCGTGCTGTCGCTCATGAATATGTACGTCTTCCGGAAGATGAAACCTGTCTGTGCGTTCCTCTTCCGCCTTGCTATAAGGATTCTTACCCTTGGGGCGGTTATGAGGGTGGTGATTTCCGTGTCAAACCGCTCCGCGGCCAGATGTTCCTGAATCAGTATAATTATCAGAACATTACCGATGGCTGGATCAAGATGAATACCATGCACGAAACTTATCCGGGACACCATGTCCAGTTTATCCGTGCAGCGATCGATCCGACACCGGAAACTGTAAAAATAGGAGCAAAAAGTGTACCTCTGGAAGAGGGAACCTGTATTCGGACTGAACGCGCATTTACCTTTATCTTTGCAGAAGACCCGTTCTTCCCTCTGTTCGTTGCATTCCGCCGTCATCATGCCTCTGTCCGTATCCTGGTTGATCTGCAGCTGTATTATTTTGGAGTGACACTGGAGGATGCTGTAAAAATCTACGAAGAAGAGCTTGGCTTTGACCGCGTAACTGCCCGCGCCCAGGTACAGGCACACCAGAATGCGCCGGGATATTTCACCTGCTATTATTATGGAATGAAGAAAATCTGCGACTGGGAAAAAGAGTATGGATATACGAAATGGGATTATACGGAACTGCTGTTCTCAGCCGGGCGGATCAGTATGGAAAGCCTGGAGATACTGGTTAAGATGACCAAAGAAGAGCAGGGACGTTTCTTTACGGAGTTCCGGAGCTTGCTGATGGATGAATAAGGTAGGTTTTAAGGTGTTGGAGGGGGACGAAAAAACGGATAAATAAATGAATCGGGTATGCTTCCCACGCACTGGGCATTCCGATGAGCCTCTGAAAGCGTATATTGTGTCAGCAATGGCTTCCACAATATACTGAGTCTCATCTCCATAGTGCTCAAGGGAATCTGACCCGATTCATTTATTTATCCGTTTTTTCTGGTACTCCTGCAACTTGAAAATTTTCCCTTATGGAACATCAGCTCGCTGCGCATGGCTAATGGTGATTTGTTTGTCTAGGGTTTTAACCATATTCATAAATTTGAGTATAATGATTTGTTTTAGTTTTTAAAAATTTGTATCTTTAAAATATTTCCAACAACACATTATTATAAAGATATAAGTCTACCAAGTTCTTCACGTTTCTTTTCAGTTATGCCATAGATATTTATGTGGTTCAGGTCACCGCTGCGGTCTGTAAAGGCGGGGAAGAGGAAGCCGGATGTTGGGGATCCGGGTTCGTATTCGCCGACAAGGGGACAGATGGCGCAGATGAGGTAAGGGAACATCTCTTCGGATTCTCCGAGGCGTTCTTTGTCGGTGGCTTTGGCTGGGATATCGTAGTTATCATGGAAAACATAGATCGCGTAAGGGGTGGTGATCCGGATGTTTTCCATGATGATATCATAAAGAGTATCCATCAGGGCATCGTTTTTAAGTTCACAGTCTCTGAGCGCCATCAAAAGCTGCCACATACTTCCGGCTTTCTGATTTTCCGGCTGGATCTCGTATTTTTTCAGTTTTGTGTTTGTCTCTGCAAATGGAATTGTTTTGGCGATTGCGAGATTTTTTGTTTTTTCTGACGGAGAGAGTTTGAGGAAGTTGATGTTAAAGCTTCCGTCAAAATCTCCGTCTGCATCTACATAACAGCCTGCTATTCTTGTGAATGATGTTCTTGCAGGCGTCATCCGCCGCGTCAATTCCAGCATATCTTCTCGGTTGATCATTTGTATTTGTTCCTCTCTTTGAATATCAATTGAGTCTCACTCCGTTGACCTGTTTCTATTTTCTAAGTTCTCATATCATCCATTGCTAAAATTCTTCTATTTCAGCAACACGGTTCCCCTGTTTTTCTTTCCAAATCATCAGGTACACTTTGAAATCTACCGAATCTCTCGCCGCAGCAAATGGCTCCTCACGTACAAGTGTAACTTTCTGTCCGTTTGACTCCAGCTCTGCTTTTCTTTTTTCGGCTTTTTTCAAAATGTTCTGATAGTTCTGATTAAATTTCTCCCCAAAATCCCTCCGTGGATAATTTTCCGCTTCTTTGGCAAGTTTTTTATTTAGCAAGTCTACAACCGCCGCATGTTTCTCTCGATGTAATAGTCGGGCAATCCATCTGCTCATTCTTTTTCCATGATATCTCCGGTATCTTTGCAACCACCACAACAGACTTTTATCCCCTACTTCTTTAACGAGCTCTTCCATTACATCCATTGCCTCTTCGGTCGGATTCCACGGATCTTCCATCGGGACAATATATTTTGCTGGAACTGCCGGATAACAGGTATAGTTCAGCGGAGGAAAATGTACCAGTTTTGCAAGTTTCTGTTCTGTATCACTTGTTGCCTTTTCTCCAAGATATTCACATTTATCACTCAGAATCGCCAGACGATATTCCAGAATCCGCAGATACTCATACCCTTTCAACCAAAAATGTCCTATATCTCCGTAATTATAGAGATTCATCTCCAGCGAAAGATCTTGGAAGAAAATGGTCACAACCGTTTCGCCCTGATATACGACAAGTACATATTCTCCATCCTCCTGGCTTAAAGTTGCGTCCAGCTCTCCTTCATAATCTTTCTGATAATGTCCGGTCATTCTTGCACCAGAGAATACCAGAAAGCCTTCCACTGCATCATTCATCAGATACACCAGACGCATTTCATCCTGGTTTTCCACATCTTTGTCTGGAAACAGAAGTTCAAACTGATCCTGACCAAGTAACTGGGCAAGCTTCTGGAAGGCTTCCGGAATTTCTTCATATGCACTTTCTGTATCCATGAACGCTTCCTCTGCTGACATATTTTCCTGTATTTCCAGTTCACTCATCTATTCCTTTTCTCCTTCATTTGCCTCTTCCATATCCACACAGGCAAGTCCTCTGTCCTCCACATAACTGACACGGATCACTGCCTGCGACCAGTTGAGGCTGATCCTGGCAGCCTTCTGCTTCTCTTCTCCGGCTTTCCGGAGCAGATCCAAAAGTTTCTCCAAAACTTCTCTTGTCAGATAGCCGCCTCTCCACTGAAAGGTCAATATCCTGCCCTTCTTAGCCGCCTGCAGCGACCGTTTATAGACATCTTCTTCTTTTGTAAAGGAAAGTTTCTTCTCCCGATAATAAAAATGATCCCCATTCGTACAGACCGGTGCCGGTGCGATCAGCGGTTCATGATCCCGGAAAATCTTCTTGTCGTCCAGATTGAAATAATCATAGCGGATCTCCTGTCCTGCCGCACTGTGTTTACCAAGCGTATTGTCAAAAGTTGCATCCAGATGATAATATGTACCACCAATTTTTACGATATTCCAAGTATGACGGTACTTGATCCCTTTTTCCGGATTGTTACCACAGACTGCGATCATGCACCAGATTCCAAGCGCATCACAGAGTACTTTCACAGATTTTGCAATCCCTTCACATACGCCAACTCCATGTCCAAGTGGACCGATGATCTCATGGGAATACGCCTTTTTCAGCTTATCATAAGTCACATTATCACAGATAAAATCATGAATATATTTCTCCTTTTCCCATTCAGACAAATCTTTTGCCGCCCGCGCAAGTTTTTCTACTCTGGAGGACATTGCCCTCTGATGCTCCCGGATTTTATTTTTGTCAAACAGATACTCCGGTACAAAGATCAGATTCGGAGAGTCCTGATAGTATTTATACTTATATCCTGTCATCCAGAAAATCTCCGGATGATCCAGCCGAAGCCTGAAAAAGACATCATAAAGCTCCGCACTTTCTATGCGCGGTATCTGAAATTCATCCGCAAGTGCATTCGCTCCCTGCATGATTACATGGTATGCTGCCTGCTGCTGTTTCGTCATTTTGGTATAATAGAATGGTTCCATGAAAGTCCTCCTGCGCAATGTTTCGATTCTCCTATTATACATTTTTTCACGAAAACACGAAATGTTTTTCCTTGCTTTTTAACGAAAAACAGAAATGTTTTACGCTAGTTTTTAACGAAAATAGAAAATGTTTATACCCGTTTCTTAACGAAATCACAAAATGTTGGCCCTTTTCCGCTTCTTTCAGACACATAAATTCCCTTCATTACTTATATAAAAAGGCTCCATATAACAGTTTTTACTGCTACATAGAACCTCTTCCATTCTTTTATTTCTCAGTTTCACTTGATACAATTGCCGGAATCCGGATCGTAACGATCGTACCTTCGCCCTCTTTTGACCATATCTGAAATCTGTATTTATTTTCATAAATATAGTCCAGTCTTTCTTTAATATTTTTTATACCGATATGTTCTCCTCTTTCCATACTTGACAGTTTACGCTGCGGTTTGCTTAATTCATCTAGTTTGTCCTGAGACATCCCTGCACCATTATCTTTTACAATAATCTCAACTTCATCTTCTTCCATTCTGATACGAATCGTAATGCATCCGTCTATTACTTCGCCTTCTTCATCCGTATTACATAGAATTCCATGAAAGAACGCATTCTCTACAAGTGGCTGCAAAATATTTTTTGCAATCAGATATGGCTCAACCCCCGCTTCGATATCAATAACACTTTTAAATATTCCTGTATATCGATATTTCTGAATCAGTAAATATTCTCTCACTACTTTAATTTCCTGCTCTACTGTATCATAAACATTATCCACCTCTATACGTAGTCTGTCCCTTAAAATCTGAATCATAGCTTTATTCACTGCAATCACATCTTCATTCCGGTTTTTCTGTGCCAGATATGTAATCATATTCATGGTATTATAAATAAAATGCGGATCCACCTGCGAAATCATCAAACCATACTTCAGTTGCTGCTCTCTCTTTTCCTGTTCGACCATTTCAACAATATTTTCCTGCAAACGTTTTGCCATAACATTAAACGAAGCGCCTACTTCTCCTATTTCATCTGTTGAATTCACCTCGATTCGTGCATCCAGATTTCCTTCTGCTATTTCATTCATTTGTTTTGATACATCCGTAAGCGGACCGGTAAAATGATTTACAATCGGAATCATAACTAACACAATTCCAAGCCCAAAACATAAAATCAGTATTTCTACCAGAAAAATCAGCGAACGGTTATTGTCCAGAATATCTTTTCTGCTCTGCCTGCAAATAATCTTCCACCCATCTTCTTCTGAAAAACGTACTGTAGTAATCCCATCTTCCTGCTGCCAATAACCTTCCTTATAGCTTTTTCCATACTTCATGTTTTTCAGAGTTGCGTTTACATCTATTTGTGTTTCCTTAACACTTGGCTGTAAAATCTGATTATTTTTATCAAGAAACAGATAATCGTTACTGTAATCTTTCATCTGGTTTGCAATATAGTACAACTGGTCAAAAGATGCTATAACAGTAAGATTGCCTTTCTGCCCATGATATATATATTCCATCGTATATCCATAAACCATGTTAAATATATTTCCAAATGCTGTATCTGATTCCCCGTCATAAGCAAAAGGATTCAAAAAACTTGTCTTTTTCCCTTTTAAATCTAATTCTTTTATTTCACTACAAATATGTTCTTTTACTTTATTCGAAAATCCTACTGTTGAAAAATCATATATTTCATCCGCCTTTTGGACATCCAGATAAATCCCGATGATTCCATATGACTGAATTTTATTTTTTACACCAAGCTGGGATAAAAAAAGACTTATTTTCGCATTATTTGCTTCATTCGGCTCCGACATATATTGATCTATTTTCTGAATAAGTTCTGGTTCTTCTGCCACAATCTTTGTAAATCTTACCAGTTCTTCAAAATTCTGATCTAACTGAGACATGATCTGCTCATTCAGAATCATAGTATCCTCTCTGTCTTTCACACTGATATTTCTATATACCAGTTCCGGTAATGCCGTGAGCAATATTCCCATAATTACTAAAAACACACATAATTGTGCTATAACCAATTTATTTCTTAATTTCATGACCTCTTCTACTCTCCGGCTAATAATTTCCTGCGATATTGGTTCGGTGTCAGTCCTGTATATTCTTTGAAAATTTTACTGAAATACTGACTGGAAGTAAAACCTGTCTTTTCTGATACTTCATAAACCATATATTCTTTATCCTGGAACATTTTCTTTGCATTTTCTATTCTGACATTATTGATAAAATCATTTACCCGTATTCCAGTTTCTGTTTTAAATTTCGTTGATAACCAGGAAGATGTCACACCAACATGCTCCGCAACTTCCGCTGCTGTAATACTTGCATCACCATAATTCTGATTGATATAAGCCATTGCATTGATTGTCACATCGGAATAAATCATTTTTTCTTTCTCATTTTTCATTCGACAAATTTCTTCTATCTTGTATTCAATATATGCCTGAAGATCTGTTACTTTTCTAAAATCATAAGAACTGCATCCCTCGGTCATCAAAAATCTCTGACCGCTTGTTTCTCCAATCAGTTTTCCATCAAACAAACTAAGAGCCTCCAAAATATGTTCTATATATTCCAAGTATTCTGTAACATTCTGTTTTTTTTCTGTTTCATGCAATCGGTTTTCTATTTTTTCAATTTCTTCTGTTTTTCCCTGTTGTAAAGACTGATAAATTTCTTCTGATGAAATTCCTGACAGTTTCTTCTCATTTTCCTCTTTTCCGTCATAACGCAGCTCCTGTAACTCTACTTCATTTTTTAAAATATTATTTTCCAGTTGTCTTTGATAATTTGTAAAATTAGACCGGAACTGCCTTACCATACTTCCATGCAAACAATAATATACATGATACAGTTTTTCTTCTCTGTTAATATATTCATACAGCTTTCTTGCAAAATCATAAATTCTGTCATTTATTTCTTTTTGTGAAACAATTCCTTTTCCGAATTCAAGCAAAATCAGATATTCATCTTCGTTTACCGGAAACCTGGCCCCTACATGAATCCCAGTATTTTCAGATACATTTTCGCACGCTCTTTTTATGAGCCGATTATCCAATGTCATCTGATTGTTATCAAGTGGAATATATTTCTTTAAAATCTTCGGAACCTTTCTTTGAGAAACGATAATATAATAATATTTCTTATGCAAACCTATATAATCATTTTCATCAAGAATATCTTTATATACCTCTTCTGAAATATTTTTTCTAAATAATTCCTCTAAAATTGCTGTAATTGTATACTGCTTTTTTGCTTTTTCTTTTATAATTTCTTCTTTTAATTTTAGTATTTTTCTTAAAAACCCATCTTCCTCCAGATCACTTTTTAAGATATAATCATCAATTCCTAACCGGATTGCCTGTTTTACATAATCAAAATTTTTATATGCTGAAAGGAACAGAATATGTGTATTTCCACCATATTCGCGAATTGCATCCCCTAATTCCAATCCATTTAATCCAGGCATCTTTACATCTGATATCACCAGATCCGGTCTATGTGTCTTGTAAATTGCAAGTGCCTGTTCTGGATTTGTCGTTACCCCGATCAATTCAAATCCATGATACTCCCAATCAATAATATGCTCCAAATACTCCAGTGCCAGCTTTTCATCATCCACTAACAATACTTTTATCATATTTTCTTCCTCCCATTATGCCCTGTCAAATGCTGTCTATTCCGATTATACAGCGACACCCGGAGTATCGCAAGCTGACAGGATGCGTATACTCCGGGTGTCATTTAAATTATTTTTTATTGTGCGTTTGTTCTCACAAGCTCTTTTTTCAGCTTTCGTTCACTGATAAAGTTCATTACTCTCTGGTTGTTGTAAGTAAAGATCATAATAACCAGAAGGAAGATTCCAGATGCTGTATCCTGCAGCGAAGCTGAAAGTCCCATGCTGAGAAGTCCTGTCGTCAGCATATTTAAAATAAAGTTTCCGATAAAGATTCCGATTACCAGATTACAATACTGTTCAAGTGCCAGTCCAACATAAATTCCAAGCATGCAGTTGAAAATAATATTCGTACTTGACATGTACATCGGCGTATCAATTGATCCCTGTATAGAAATCTTCAAAAGTGCCGCAACTCCAAGGAATAATGATGAAACTACATAGCAGAGGAATGCTGTTTTCTTGGTATTGACACCTGAATTTTTTGCAATTCTCTGTGAACTTGCACATGCTCTTACATTATATCCAAACTTTGTATAGTTGAAAATGATGTAGAACAGTACAAACATGATCGCAAAAATAATCAAACAATACGGAAATCTTCCAAGTGTTGTAATTTCTCCGTTAATAGCTGTTACCCATGAAATACTTGCCAGGTTGGATAATGTCTCATATACCATGCAAACACCAAGTGCTGTAACAATTGCCGGAACTCTCAGTAACATATACATAACACCTGAGATTGTTCCAAGTACAATGCCCGCTCCAACCACAATCAATGCAAATGGTATCAATCCGATTCCGTAAAGATATACCATTTTTGCTCCGAACATTGCCGAGAGCATTACAACCGCACCTGCACTAAGATCCATTCTGTTACACAACATGTTCGAACACATTGCGAATGAAATTAGCGTAGGGGCCAGCGTTTGCTTCAGGTTCATAATAAGACTCGCCGGTTTTCCAAATGCTCCGCCGGAGCATATGAAAAACAGAAGATATACAAATACCGGGAGCATAACGACTTTGCATACATTTTTAACTGTATCTGATTTCGTTTTCATACGCCTTCCCTTTCCATATCCGTTAAAGTAGTAATTTATTTTCCATGTCTTGCAATTGTATCTTCAATACTGTAGTTCTTGCCCATTTCAAGCAGCTCATCAGAAGATGCATTTTTATTTTTTGATTTAATCAGCTGATCAACTTCATCTGTTGTCCATGCATATACACCATCATTATGAAGGTATGTCATGTAATCAGAGAATTCCTGACCAGATTTACATACAATAAAGTTAACCGGTACTTCTACTTTGTCAAGAGCATTTCCTTCCAGTGCATTGTAGATAAGTACGAACGGGAATACTGCATCAGCATACTGTCCACCGATTGCACATACTGTTTCACCATTGTCAAGGCTTCCCTGACAGTTTTCTGAAAGGTCACAGAATGCGATCTTAACCTGACCTTCACGTCCTGCTGATTTGATTGGTTCTGAGCAGTATTCAATACCAAGAAGTGTAATTGCAATACCATCGATAGAATCATCCGCTGCAAGGAAATCTTCTACTGCTTTTGTGAATTCAAGGCCTCTGTATTCACCAGCTTTTTTAACTTCCGGATGATCTTCAAATGCTTTCATCATACCTTCCCATCTTCTGTCATGGCAGGTAATTCCAGGTTCATAGCCAATTGCTGCAATGTTCTTGCATCCTGAATCAATAAGGCTTGTTACGATTTCATATCCTGCATCGTAATCTGCTTCATAAGATCCACCAACAAAGTAATCACTCTTGTAAACCTGATCTTTGATGCTTTCATCAATCTGTGACCAGCCTACACCAAGATAAACTTCATTTTCTTCACAAATTTTTAATCCCTGAAGGACTGCTGTTCCTGAGAAGTTTGTTGTGATAATACCATCAACACCCTGTGCACAGAGGTTCTCAATTGCAGAAAGATATGTTTCATCTGCAAAGTTTTCAATAATGTAATAGTTAAATTTTACACCATATGCTTTTCCAAGATAATCTGTGTATGCTTTGTATTTTGCGCAAAGGAAATCTGTTGTTGTATGGATAACTACACCAATTGTGTATTTACCATCTGGATCTCCACAAATTTCATCCTGACCTGATTTGTCTCCCCAGACTTCCTCTGTCTTTGCATCTTTTGTCTCTTTTGAACTGCTGTCTGATTTCTTGCTTCCTGAAGAACCACCACAACCGATTACAGAGAATACCATCATAACTGCTAATAAAACAGCTACTGCTCGTTTAATTCTTTTCATTTCTTTTCCTCCTCTTTTTCTCCTTGTTTCATCTATTACTCCAGTACGCCATCTTTGTTCTTTACATATGTAAGGAATACTAACAGTAACAGTACCAGTCCCTGAATTCCTTCAACCACACGTTCGTTAACACCCAGGATAATCAATCCATTTCTCAAAAGGATAACAGAAAAGCTTCCGACCACAGCTCCGATCATTTTTACTTTAGAACCTCCGGACAATGGCACACCTCCAAGTACCAATGCTGTGACAACGTTCATTTCCATTCCCTGACCAGTTGAAGTACTTACACTTCCGGCTCTTGCCATAAGGATAAATCCTGCAATACCTACCGTGATACCACTGATAATGTAAGCGATCATTCTGGTTCTATTAACGTTTACGCCTGCCTGCTTTGCAGCGGCTGGATTTCCTCCAATTGCTTTATTATCTTTTCCAATTGCTGTTTTTTCAAATAAAATATAGCAGATAATAAAGACTCCTAACAGCATTCCCAGCTTAAATTTCTGATTATCAAATTCAAAGAGTTCAACCGGAATACTATATTTCTGTGATGCACATACCGTATTTAAGATTCCACGACACATATACATGATGCATAGTGATGTGATAAATGGCGAAACCTGCAAATATACGGAAACAACTCCGTTCAATACGAACCATACCAGTGCTGCAAGAATGTTTGTAATAAATACTACTCCTGCAGGTACTCCTGTGTTCGCAACTAAAATCGCAACTAAAACGCTGAAACCGATAACACCACCGTATGACAAATCCATTCCGCCATGTGAGTATACGAAAATTGCACCAAATGCCATAATCGCAATATATACGGTCTGATTCAGAATACTATTGATATTACCTTTTGTCAGCAGTTTCCCTTCTCCTCCGACCTGAAATATGATAATCATTAAAATGATTCCAAGGAAAGGAATTATTTTCTGAAGAATTTCTTTTGCCTTAGCTTTCTCTTTCACTTTTATCCCTCCTAAACCATCTTCTTGATTAATACAGATTCATTTAACTCTTCTGACCTGGTAAATGAATCCTGTATCTGACCATCTTTCATAATCAGAATACGGTCACTCATTCCAATCAGTTCCGGAAGTTCTTCTGAAATCATCAAAATAGATTTTCCTTCTTTTTTCAGGCGGTACATCAGCTGATACATAAATGCCTTTACACCAATATCAATTCCTCGTGTCGGGCAGTCCAGGATATAAATTTCTGACTCATTACCAAGCCATTTTCCAAATACAACTTTCTGTTTATTACCACCACTTAAATCACCTACGTTTTGTCCAATCTCTCTGCATTTAATGCTCATATCTTTTACCTGTTTATCGGTAAATTTCTTTTCAGCACCTTTGGTAATTACACCACCTTTTGCGATCATTGACAAGGATGGTAAAACGGTATTTTCCATGATACTTGCTGATAAGATCAGTGCTTCCTGGTCTCGGTTCTTGGATACATATCCAATCTTGTTCTTGATTGCCTGTTTTTCTGATGTAATCTTTTTTCCATTTCCAAGTTTTACTTCACCATACAACGGTTTAACATTTCCAAACAACGCTTTTCCAAGTTCATGCATTCCGCAATCTGTTAACCCACCTATTCCAAGGATTTCTCCTTTATGAAGTTCCAGTGAGACACCTTTAAGGCTATCTCCTACATACAGTTTTTCTGCTGAAAGCACAACCTCTTTCCCATAGCTTCCATCGTAATCACTTCGATAATAATCTCCGGTAAGTTTACGTCCTACCATCAACTCTTTTATCTTTTCCTCTTCAAACTCAGATTTTTCAAGTTCAGCAACAAACACACCGTCTCGCAAAACAATCAGCTTGCTACAAACCTCCATCAGTTCTTCCAGGTCATGGGAAATAAACAGTACTGTCTTATTTTCCTTCTTCATGTTCTTAATAACCTGGTAAATGATATCCCTTCCTCGTTGAGACAAGGCAGTTGTTGTTTCATCAACGATGAAAATCCTTGGATTCGTATACAGTGCTCTTACAACTTCAATCAGTTTTCTTTCTTCCAGACTGTATTTTATGATCGGATCTTCCGGATGAATATTGTCAATTCCGATTTTTTCAAGTGCCTTTCTTGCTTCCTGATACATCTTTTTTCTGTCAACAACACCATGTTTTGTAAACAACTGCTCTTTTCCGATAAAAAGATTATCTGCTACTTTAATTCCCGGAAGTGTTCCCATTTCCTGGGCAATCATACTGATTCCATGATTCTGTGCATCCAGTGTGTCTGCTGGTTTATATGGTTTTCCGTCCAGAGTAAGCTCTCCTTCAGATTGCGGATAAACTCCGGAAATAATAGAGGAAAGAGTTGACTTTCCGGAACCATTTTCTCCGATCAGACCAATAACTTCTCCTTCATCAATGGTTACAGAAACGTCTTTCAATGCCTGAGTAAGTCCAAAGTTTTTTGAAATATGTTTTGCTTCCAAAATCACGCTCATTTCGTTGCCACCTCCCTCTTTCCTTCTTCTTTTATTATCCTAAAACAATTACATTCCATGACATTTTTGGTAATACTACAGAATTTGCAGCTGTTACCTCTTTCTCTTCCATTTCAACTGCATCCGGATGTTCAATTGTGTTCATTACAGAATAGTCATTTCCGGCAAGTACCAGATGTTTCTTTACTTTCTTATCTCCATATCCCTGTAAATCAACTTCAAATTCAACGTCCTCTTCCTGATCGCAGTTCAGAACGAAGATTCTTACTTCATCATTTTCCTCATTATAGATAACTGCTGGTTCAACAACATTTAATTCACCTAAATCGCACTGATATTTCGGTGCATCCACAATGGCTTTCTTAACAGTTCCATGTCCATATTTGCTGAGCATATGGAACGGATGATAAATCGCCTGTTTGAAAATTCCGCCTCCCGGAATTGTTGTAATCGGAGCAATCACATTGATAAGCTGTGCCAGGCATGCAATTTCAACTGTATCTGCATTGTTCAACAATGAAATTCCAAGTCCTCCAACAACAACTGCGTCCAGCAGACTGTATTTTTCCTGCAGAATCGGTGGTGCAATTTCCCATTTTCCAGCTGATGTCATCTCGAACGTTGTAAGTCCCATTAAATCATCCAGAGAATCCAGTTTGATGTCCTGGAAATTCCACACATTCCATTCATCCAGACAAATCTTTAAATCTTTATCAAAATGATTTTTAGCCTTTACATACTCAATAACTTTTGCGCTGTTTTTGATATGAGAATCCAGCTGTTTATAGGAAGCAAGATAATTTGTTGTTCCCTGTCCTGAGTTCATTGTATAGTTATGAGTTGATAAATAATCAACCTGATTATAAAGATCTGTCAGCATTGTTCTGTCCCATTCCATATAGGTTGGTAACATTTCATAACTGCTTCCGCAGGCAACCAGTTTAATAGAAGGATCAACCCATCTCATGATCTTTGCTGCTTCAAGTGCTTTCTTTGTATAATCTTCTGCTGACAAATGTCCTGCCTGCCAGCTTCCTTCCATCTCATTCCCAAGGCACCAATATTTGATATTATATGGTTCTGGATGTCCGTTCTGGGCTCTCAAATCACTCCAATAGGTTCCACCCGGATGATTGCAATATTCAACCAGATCGCCGGCATCTTTAATACTTCCTGTTCCAAGATTGACTGCGATCATCGGTTCAATACCAACTTTTTCTGCCCACTGGCAAAATTCATCAATACCGAACTGGTTTGTTTCAATACTTGACCATGCATAATCCATACGTTTTGGTCTTTTTTCTTTTGGTCCAATTCCATCATGCCAGTCATAGCATGATACAAAGTTTCCACCTGGATAACGAATTACCGGAACGCCTAATTCTTTTACTAATTCCATGACATCTTTACGATATCCGTCTTCATCTGCATTTGGATGCCCCGGCTCGTAGATTCCTGTATAAATGCTTCGTCCCAGATGTTCTGTAAAAGACGAGTACATTTTGTCATCAATTTTTCCAATGTCGTAATGGATGTCACTAAAGCATTTTGCTTTTTTCATTTCTCGTTCCTCCCTTAAACTTTCATATTCTCCTGTCGTTCATTTCAAACGATTCTTTGTTATGTGAATATTTTAGAATGGCGCCTGTTTTTTCACTATATTCATTTTTTATGTGAATGTATAAAATTTTTTGGTTTTATAAATTTCTTCCAAAAAATGTGTAATTTTTTTAAGTTTGTTAAGTATTCTGCATAATTTCAAACAAAAGTCACAGTCTTTCACATTAAAAAAGTCCCATATGGCAACCCTTTCCGTCACCATACAGGACTTCTCCTTCTTTTCCTTTTATTCAACATTCTTCGTCGCAACAATATCCACGCCCGTGTCCGCCACATTTTCAAGAATCACATCCCCAATATGAACCGGAGCCGGAACTTCAATTCCTTTGAGCGCCTTCACACATTCAAAGATCTTGCCCTTCGGGATATCTTCTTTTGTCTTCACCGATACCATATCGATGCTTCCGCCGGACACACGCACGGTCGAAGTTACGATTCTCGTCGGATTCGTCACTTCTTTTCTTGCGTATACATCACCGCGCTTGCAAGTATTTCCGGTTACACCCACTACTTCTTTCCCATTCATTATAACTGTAAGAGGGCAGCCCATCGGACAGCCGATACATGTCAATTTTCTCTCTTCCATCGTCTACGCCTCCTCAATCTTTACTGTGATGGTCTGCAGATCTGGATATTTCAGAAGCTGCTCTTTTGTCAGCTTAATCTCTTCCATCTCACCTGGTGCAACAACCGGACGTT
>OLSE01000621.1_pt1 | contig 40536 bp, 33 predicted proteins | sample 1673191 | NCBI WGS metagenome assembly OLSE01 (sample SAMEA3136764, study PRJEB25190) | human gut metagenome | biome: human gut; feature: human-associated habitat; material: faeces | place: Austria | collected 2013
AGAGAGCTGTTAATCGCTATTCCCACAACTGCTTTATTCTTCGAGTTCAAGTCTGACACTGGTGATTCATGTCTGGCACCAGTGCTGCATGTCTGGCGCCAGTGCAAGGAGACTAGAATCGCTGTGTCTCAATCAAAAGTTGGCCTCATTGTAACTCCTTGACTTCCTGTGAGAGCTTTATGTTTGTCACCAATGTTTTATGTCTGGCACTTTTATTTCAAGTCTGACACCAGTGTCGCATGTCTAATGTGAGATTATCTATGCTTCAGAACAAATAAAAAAGGTCACAAACATGAAATCCACAACTCGCAGAAGCGTTAAAACAAGCCGAAACGACTTCTCACCAAGTCCAAACACGAACAAAGAAACGAGCTTCAGATGTTTAAAGGATCGCGTTAATAATCAATGCGTTTATGACCACTCGGGCTTTAGATTATCGACAACTAATAACAAATGCACTGCAATAACAGATAAGTTCTTCTGCGGATGCACCTCTAAGCTTTTCTCATTATTTGCTGCTGTTGTCATTGTTGTCAGTATTCTTTTCCTCGGTGGTTGCGCAACTTCCGCCGAAAATATCGTCAGCGATGCATCGCAAAACGAAGGAAACGCAGCCACACAGCAAAGCGGAAACTCGACAATTAAGCAAAATAAAGAAGGGGAAGTTAACGAATCAACAGAATCATCGACCGACTTCGAAAGCAAAGGCGAACTGAAGGTTCGGTTTATCGATGTAGGGCAAGGCGATTGTGCGTTGGTTTCATTCGGAGAACACCACATGCTCATTGACGGAGGCAAACCAAAGGCCTCAAGCACACTCTACACAATTCTAGAACGATTAGGAATATCCGAAATTGAAAGAATTGTTGCCAGCCATCCTGATGCAGACCACTGCGGAGGCCTGGCCGGAGCTCTTGAAATTGCTAAGTGCGACAATTTTTACTGTTCAACCACAGAATCCAACACCAGAACCTTCGACAACATTAAAGAGCAGGTCTCCAGGCAAGGAATTGGAATTACCGTGCCAAAAGTTGGCGACAATTTCAAACTTGGAGAAGCAACTGTAACTTTCATTGGCCCGACCAGCAAATTCGAAAGCGACAATAACAATTCCTTAATATTGCGCATTGATTATGGAAATAAATCGTTCCTATTTACGGGCGATATGGAACATGAATCAGAGGCCTCAATTATCCAATCAGGAGAAAACATAAAGGCAGATGTTCTTAAAGTTTCACATCACGGATCGCGCACAGCTTCGGGCTCGCGCTTTTTGAGCAAGGTAAGACCAGAATATGCGGTTATCTCGTGCGGGAAAAACAACGACTACGGGCATCCCCACAAACAGACTTTGAATCATTTACAAAAAGTTGGAGCAAAGGTGCTTCGAACCGACGAGCTTGGTGACATCGTGTTTACAACTGACGGAAACACACTAACAGTTAGAACAACAAAAGAAGGTATCGAGGATTAAAAGTCCTCATTATCATCAGTTTTTAATTAAGAATCCTCAATTCAATTTATGTCTGGCACTAATGCTTAATGTCTGACACCTGTGCAGCAAGTCTGACACCCTTGCAACGTGAAGGGGAAATAGTAACAAAGCAATTGGTTTTAGCAACGGTTTTTGGCGATAAAGAACAGTAGTAATTTAAGGCTGAAGCAAGAAGAGAATTTATCTCTGGCACCAGTGATTGAACAATTATTTCTGACTTCATTAATCTATGTCTGACACCTGTGCAGCAAGTCTGACACCCTTGCAACGTGAAGAAAAAAAGCAACAAAGCAACAGATTTTAGCAACGGTTTTTGGCGATAAAGAACAGTAGTAATTTAAGGCTGAAGCAAGAAAATTTATGTCTGACACCAGTGATTAAACAATTCTTCTGACTTCAGTAATTTATGTCTGGCACTAATGCTTAATGTCTGACACCTGTGCAGCAAGTCTGACACCCTTGTAACGTGAAGGGAAAATAGCAACAAAGCAATTGGTTTTGGCAACAGGTTTTTGGCGATAAAGAATAGTAGTAATTTAAGGCTGAGGTAAGAAGAGAATTTATGTCTGACACCAGTGATTGAACAATTCTTCTGACTTCAGTAATCTATGTCTGGCACCAATGATTTATGTCTGACACCTTTTAAAAGTAGGTGGCTAGCCAAGCGTTTTAGCCAACCACAACGTGAGCACGGCCACAGGGTCACCTCCGCGCTTCATCTCGATTTCAGCTTCAACCGAAGTCTTTATCGCACGCTTAAGTTCTTCTGTCGAAAACTGCCTGCTCCAAGCCGCATGCTGTTTAACCCGCCAACTCAAAGAAGCAGGAAGTCCTAATTCTTTTGCAATTCGTTCATTAATATTAGACGTTCCACTTTTCAAGCATTCTTTAGCGCAAATGAGTTCGCGCGCTCTAGCCACGCAATAGTACAAAACGCCACTCGGAGTTGTTCCCATCACGCGCGGAAGAAGTTCAATAACCTTAGTCAAGTTACGCGCAGCAAAAGCATCAGCCAAAACCCAAACTTTTACTTCGGCACTCGCGGCCACAAGAGACTCAACTTCCACTTCATCAATCGGGCGTGAGCTCGAATGAGAAGCAATTATTTTTGAAAGCTCATTGGTAATTTTTGTCGTATCTTGGCCTACAAGCTCGACAAGTTTCTTTGCGCCAGAATCTAAAAGACGAACGCCCTTTGTTTTTGCAACATCAATTGCATATTTCTCAAATTCCCAAGGCTTTGGGGAATCGCAAGGAATAACTGCATTTTCAGAAATTGCTATTACTCTTTTATATAGTCTTGTGTTTTTTGCCAATTTCGTAGCAAGAAGCAGAAGAATTGAAGTGTCACTCGGTTCAGTCGCATAATCCGCCAAAACATTAAGCTCTGCCGCATTATATTTATCAACATCCTTAATGATTACCAAACGTTTGTCGCTTGCAAATGGCAGAGTTAAACAAGCACTCACTGCACGCTCTGGTTGATGGGTTTCACCATCAAAAACATCGGTGTTGATTTCCATTTCCCCAAATTCTTTGCATCGGTCTTTCATGCGAGCAAGCAGGGCTGATTTTTTCTGCTCATCATCGCCGATAAGCAGATATATTGGGTCTAACTTCTTTTGTTTCGACTTTGTCACAATTTAATTCTAGCATCGACAAGCGTGTATAATTTTTTGCAGTTTGTCCCCGAGAAAAGAAAGGCGAATTCGATGTCAAAAAAACAAATACCAAATGACCAAAAGTACTACGACCCCGAAATAGAATGCATGCCACGCGAGGATATCGAGAAGATGCAGCTCGAGCGCCTTCAAGAAATGGTGAAATTCGCCTATGAAAACGCCCCATATTATAAAAGATCGTTCGACGAAGCCGGTGTCAAACCTGAAGACATCAAAACTTTGAAAGATATTGCAAAATTCCCTTTTATCGACAAGAAGACCGAGCGCGAAACGCAAGGCATCGGGTCTTTCTTCGGTGAGCTTTGCGCTGTTGATGAAGAAGACGTTATCTTTATGGCAACATCTTCTGGATCGACGGGAGTTCCTACTGTGAGCCCTTTTACACAGGAAGACTTCGACTTGTGGCAAGACACAGAAGCACGTCTCTTTTGGCAAGCAGGAATGCGTCCAAAAGATAAATATGTCCACGCTCTAAACTTCGCGCTTTATGTTGGTGGACCAGACGTAATCGGTGCACAAAATTTGGGTGCAACAGCAATTTGGGTTGGAGCCGTTCCTTCCGACCGCCTGCTGTTTGTTCTCAAGCAATATCAACCCACTGTAATATGGACTAGCCCATCTTATGCATGGCAGCTAGGCAACAAAGCAATCGCAAAAGGTTTTGACCCAAAGAAAGACTTCTCAATTCACACAATCATAGTTGCTGGGGAACCAGGCGGGTCAATTAAATCTACCCGCGAAGCAATTGAGAATTTGTGGGGTGCAAAAGTCGTCGATTTCTTTGGTCTTTCTGACATCTATGGCGCATGCGCCGCTATGTGCGAAGCAAAAGACGGCCTCCACATCGTGGAAGATCAGATACTTGTGGAAACAGTTGACCCTGCAACAGGCGAGGTTCTTGAACCTGGCGAACGTGGCGAACTTGTCTACACAACTCTCATGAAGAAGGCTCGCCCGATGATTCGTTTCCGCACAGGAGACATCGGATACGTTTCGACAGACAAATGTAGCTGCGGAAGAACGCTAGCGAGAATTCACATTCAGGGTCGCAAGGACGAAATGTTTATCGTAGGTGCCGTTAATGTGTTCCCAACCGACATCGAATATGTTGTCCGCAAAGAAGAAGGTCTCACAGGCGAGTATTCAATTAGAGTTTATGATGAGAACTATTCAACACGTTACGAGGTGTCGGTCGAGCGCGCACAAGGCAGCAGCGAAAGCTTCGATGCAGTCTCTAAACGAGTTGAGAACGCTCTCAAAACTCACACTGGTGTTCGCCCTGCTAAAGTCCTTGTCTATGATGCAGGAGCACTAGGCACTGAATCGGAACACAAAGCTTCAAGATTTATAGATGAACGCGGAAAAGGAGACAAATAAAATGGCTAAGAATTTTGCAGTTTCCGGACAGCACTACCTGTTCAACGTCCAAGCATTTGCACACACAATTCTTACAATGGGCGGCGATGTTTACGATTATGCCTATCGCGACCGTTCAACTGCAGGCATTATCGATGACGTCAAAAACGGAACATCTGAACTGGGCGTTATTATGCAAACAGAACGCTCTAAAGACGAAATAAACGCGGCACTCGCGGAAGCCGGGCTCAAGTTTGTGCCAATCAAAGAAAGCAAACCAATGGTTGCACTTTCTGCCTCTCACCCACTTTCAAATGCAAAATCGCTTCGTTTAGAAGAACTCGAAGCCTGGCCATATCTCTACTTTGAGCAAAGACCTGACTCACCAGTCTCTTTCTGCGAAGAAGCACTTGCTCAAATTCCGCGCAAAAAAACGATTGCTTGCAATGATCGCGCTTCTCTTTCGGAGTTAGCAGTTGCTGTTAATGGCTACACCATCACAAGTGGAATTCTTGTTGGAATTACCGATGGCGGCTCACTTGCAACCGTTCCCCTGGAGACTGATGAAACGTTGAGCCTGGGTTATATAGTGAAGGAGAACTCCTCATTCTCACCTGCTGCTGAGCGCTTCGTTGAAGAACTTACAAAAGAACTCAACCTTTACGCAAAGTAGAAGAGAAAACTGAGCGGTCGAGGTAAAACCTTGGCCGCTTTTTTCAATATATGGCAATCCAAAAACGTGCGGGAACGCACTTTTTTTATAATTAGACAACACAGTAATTTTTAATAAAACGGGGAAAAATTGATTGAAATAATTTGGCATGGTCGTGGCGGACAGGGCGCGTTCACCGCCGCAAGACTGCTTGGAGCTGCTGCTTCAATTTCAGGAGAGAACTCGTCTCTCGCCTTCCCAACATTTGGGCCTGAGCGCAGAGGTGCACCCATGCGTGCTTTCACAAAAATTGATAGGCGTCCAATTGGCAACCGAAGCGAAGTCAAACAGGCTGATTATGTTGTCTATCTCGATGAAACGCTTTTAACGGAAGGCTGGGACAAGGAACTAAAAGACACAGTAAATAATCTAAATGAGGACATGATTACTTTCCCGGTTGTTCTTGTAAACAGCAAGAAACATTTTAGTGACCCGCGCATTAAAAGCATTGATGCCAGTGGTATTGCGACTGACATATTAGGGCAAAATATTCCAAACACCGTCTTCTTGGGACTGATTTGTGAAATGTGCGATGCCCTCTCAATTGAAGACGCGCGTGAGGCAATTAGGCACTATATGCCAGAAAAACTTCACGAGAAAAACTTGGCAATTATCGACAAAGTTGCAAATGCTAAAGAAGCGCTAAACAAAAAAGGCGGGGATAATGAGACGATTGTCGCCAGCAATCATGGCTCAAATTCATCCGGATCTAGTATCGCCATTAATAGGCAGAATTCGCCTGAAGGACAGACAACAAAAATTGCTTTTAAAAAAAGCGAGATAGTTAATGGTCCATCAAGACCAAATTGCGTAATTCCTAAGCTACATTCTGAGGCCGTTTCTCCAAAAGAGTTTGCACACAACACATGCTGGCAAGCTGGGTGGCTAACTACAAAAAATGCGGGATGGAGGACATTCCGGCCTAAGATCGATCAAGAAAAATGCACAGGCTGTTTAAAGTGCTACATGGATTGCCCTGATGGATGTATTTTTAAAATGCAAGAATCTAGAACAGTTGGAATCGATTTAGATTTCTGCAAAGGATGTGCAATGTGCGCTGAGGCATGCAAATTCGATGCGATAGAAATGATTACAGAAAGGAGCGCTGAGTAATGAGACGTTTTCTTTCTGGCGATGAAGCTCTGGCAGAAGGCGTGCGACTTTGCCGTCCGAAGGTGATTTCGGCCTATCCTATCACACCTCAGACTGTTGTAGTGGAGAGACTCTCAGAAATGGTGGAGGCAAAAACGCTTGATGCAAAATATATGCATGTAGAGTCGGAGCACTCAGCCCTTTCTGCTGCAATGGGCGCAAGCGCCACAGGCGTGCGCACATTTACTGCCACTTCAAGTCAAGGGCTTTTGTATATGGCTGAGGTTCTGACATATGCTGCAGGCGGGCGTTTTCCGATTGTAATGATGAATGCAAATCGCTCAACTGCGCTTCCATGGAACATATATGGCGACCAGCGCGACTCACTCGCACTTCTTGACCACGGATGGATTCAAGCATATGCCGAAAACAACCAAGAAGCCCTCGATTTAACACTGATGGCATATAGGATTGCAGAAGATAAAGACGTGAGCACACCATTTATGATAAACCTCGATGGGTTTGCTCTCACTCACACATATGAAACCGTTGACATCCCTACTCAAGAGGAAGCTGATTCCTACCTGCCGCAATACTCGACAGCGAACCGCTTCGATTTTGAAAACCCAGTCAACATGGCATATTCTGCAGGCCCTGCAACGAACAAACTTTTTAAATTCGCAGAACATGATGACATGGTCAAATCTCTCGATGTTATTTCTAACGCAGAGGAAGAATTTGAGAAAATTTTTGGCCGTCATTACTCAGGACCAGTTGAGACATATCGCTGCGAAGATGCAGAATTTGTGTTGGTAACGCTAGGTTCAATAGCGGGGCTTGCACGCACTGTTGTTGACGACCTTCGAGAAAAAGGAACAAAAGCTGGTTTACTAAAAATTCGCTACATGCGCCCATTCCCTGAAAAGCAAATTGCCAATGCTCTTAAATTCGCTAAACGCTTTGCAGTTCTTGAGAAAGACATCTCGTTCGGCTTCGAAGGGACAGTATTTACGAATGTTAAGTCGGCAATGCATAACAACCGCGCAGATGTGCCTGGCATTAACTTTATTGGAGGGCTAGGTGGCGATGACATTGCAGAAAATGACATTGTAACTATTTTTAAAGAATGCGAAAAGTGCGCGAGAGCAGGTGTCTCACAAACTGTTTACTGGCTAAGCATCGATGAAGGCCAGGTGAAATAATGGCAGTCAACGCAAGAAGCATAGTTAGTAGCCTGCATCAATTCCGGTTAAACGATATGGGCAATCTAGAAACAAGGCTAACAACCCACTCACAAGGTTATTTCTTTGGAAAAACTATTGAAGGCCAGGTGAAATAATGGCAGTCAACGCAAGAAACATAAGCGATAACGAGCTGTTCTTCGGACACAAAGCTTGCGCAGGATGCGGCGGTGCACTTGCACTTCGACATGCTCTAAAGGTGCTTGGTCCAGACACGACAATAGCGTTGCCTGCAGGTTGCATGAGCGCTGTTGGTTTCAACTTTCCACAGTTGTGTTTCGCTAACAATGCCATGATTACACCATTTGCAGCAACTGCGGCAGTAGCCTCAGGAATAGCTGCTGGCCTTGAAATGCAAGGAATAGACACTGCCACTCATCCAGTTATTGGCTTTGCGGGCGACGGTGGTACGGCCGACATTGGAATACAAGCACTGTCTGGCGCAATCGACCGAAACGAAGACATTATTTATTTTTGTTATGACAATGAAGCCTACATGAACACCGGCATTCAAAAAAGCGGCCTCACGCCTTTCTGCGCATCGACAACCACAACTCCTGCTGGAAAAAATGCCCATGGCGCTCTTACGCAAAAGAAAAACATTTTTGAAATCGTGGCTGCCCATGGGATTTCATATGCGGCCACTGCAAGCGTGGGTTACCTTAGCGATTACATAAAAAAAGTAGAGAAAGCGCAATCGATTAGGGGCACGAAGTTTATTCACGTCATTGCGCCTTGTCCTACCGGATGGGGCCACGCAGAGTCAGCTACAGCGAAATTCGCGAAAGACGTTGTAGACTGCGGTCTTTGGTATTTAGCAGAATACGAGGGTGAACAAGTTTGCGGCGTGCCTGGCGGCAAGTTCAAAATCAACATAACTCCAAAAGAATTTAGCTCAATCGAGCACTACTTGCGCGCTCAAAAGCGGTTCTCGCGCATTGATGATGATGATATTCGCACAATAACTGCTTCTCGCAATTCCAAATGGAAGCAAATTAAAAAGGATTGGGAATAAGTAGTCAGCCTACAAGGGCACCAGAAGGTCACGCAACAGAGAACCGCCAGCAAAAAAAGCAACAGAAGAACCGACATTATGAGTTCGGTCAACACGCATTGTTCGATGGCTTAGATAGTTTGTAAACGTAAGTGAAACTTACCAGAAAAGCTCTATGCTCGATATTTTGTAATTAGCAGATGCATCCTCCCTTGGAGTGAACTCAAAATAATTAGCCTTAAACCCTGGTTTTATTAATTAGTGATATAGAAAACAACAAGGAGCGCGAACATTAAAACCCCCGTGAATCCGCTTGCCAATCGCGTAGAGAACAAAGAGCACGCACCAACTTAATGAATGATTGCACGGTTTCATGAAATGACTTAGAAAATTAAATTTTTTGGAATTCTCATCTTAATTCTTATTATTTAGTGTGCTAGAATAGAAATTCCGTGGTCGGGTAGCTCAGTTGGTAGAGCAGCGGACTGAAAATCCGCGTGCCGAGGGTTCAAGTCCCCCTCCGACCACCATTTTCTCTCATGTGTATTTCTTCTTTTCCTAACTCACAGTTTTTTATTGTGCTTTGATTTGCAATTCCATGTTTTGATTAGCTAGTTTCTTCACACATTAGTCATGTCTCATTAGTCATGTCTCATTAGTCATGTCTGGCACCAGTGTTTTATGTCTGGCACTTGTGATTTATGTCTGACACCTTCGCAAATTCGCATTACCACGGATTGATTTATGTCTGGCACATATGCTTCATGTCTGGCACCAGTGTTTTATGTCTGGCACCTTTGCAAATGCGCATTACCACACGGCGGCTTGGTTAATATCTGGCACTTATGAATCATGTCTGGCACCAGTGATTTATGTCTGGCACCAGTGTCAGGTCAAGCAAACAGTTAGGTCAAACGAAAGCTCAGGCCAAGGTCAAGGATTATTGAGACACAAAGACAGAGGGAATCGAAGCCCTAATTTGCAGTTTATTTACTTCTCGTTTGCTTTCTTTAGAGCGTGAAGAATTGGTAGGCCAAGCACATAGAGTGTCAAAGACTCACTTATGGTGATTGATACGAAACCGAAAAGCCACATCCAGCCATAGTAGCCATCTAGGGCGACATCAGTGAAAGGAATTGTGTAAAAACCAGTCCATTCGCAAAGAATCGGCAGGTATGCAGGAACAATCACTGCATTTGTAATCACGAACATGAAAATTGCGAGCATTGGCTTCTCGCGGAGTTTCCAGCACAGAATCGCGCCAAGCAAAGTTGCCAGACTTCCAAAAACGACGTCAAGAAAACCAAGTGCGCCTGTACCTGCAATAACAATGTTGAAAAGATTAGCGATAGCGCAACCAATAGGAAGACCTGCGCGTGCAGAAGGATATAGAACTGCTACGACACAAAGTGCTTCACTCAGACGAATCTGCACAGGACCCCAAGAAATTGCAGGAAAAACAAGATTGCACACCAAAGTTGCCGCAGCATAAATAGCTGCAATTATTCCCGCCTGTGCTATGTTGTTGAGATTTTTCACGATTGACTATTATACAGAACCGACAAGAACAAACCCCTGCGTTTCGAATTTATTATTTCGAAATTGTTAATGATGAACTCGATTTTATTAAAGCAATGGATGCAACAATCGGCACATTTAGTTAAATTTTCCACTATTCCTAAAACTCAATGCGCGGCAATGACGCGTGTGTTAAAGCAAGACCATTCCTCGCAAATCGAACTAGCTAAGCTTCACGTCTCCATCCTTTATCCAGCCGAGTTTACGGCATGCAACCCCAAATGCCCACGCAAGAAGAGCTGGGAGAACTACAGAAATGAGAACTAGCCCGATCCAATCGAAAGTGGTAGGAACAATGGCTGCAGCCCCATCCATCAATGCTTCCGCAGAAGGGTTAGTCCAGCCGGTCCACACTCCGATGGGACCAACAAGACCGCAGGTGCCCATGCCTGACGAAACGGCAGCTCCGTTCATTTCTAGTTTAAACACGCATGTAGAAAGTGGGCCAGTTATTGCACTTGCAGCAATTGCGGGAATCCAAATTCTAGGATTGCGAACAATGTTTCCCATTTGGAGCATCGAGGTGCCAATGCCCTGCGACACAATTCCTCCCCAGCCGTTTTCCTTGAACGAAATAACAGCAAAACCAACCATGTTTGCACAACATCCAGCCAGCGCTGCCCCCCCCGCAAGGCCTGTCAGACTCAACGCAGCACAAATTGCCGCCGATGAAATTGGTAATGTGAGTGCAATTCCCACAACAACCGAGACGATCACTCCCATTACCAGCGGTTCTTGTGTGGTCGCCCATTTAATCAAAGATCCAACTGCCATCGCGCCATCGCCAATTGGCGCAGCGATAAAGTATGCAAGACCAACTCCAACAAGAATGGTGACGATTGGAGTTACAAGAATATCAACCTTAGTTTCCTTCGACACCAACTTACCAAATTCGGCTGCAACGATGGCAACCACATAAACTGCAAGCGGTCCACCTGCTCCGCCCATCACATTGGTGGCATATCCCACAGGAATTAGCGAAAATAAAACCATAGCAGGAGCATTTAACGCATACCCAATAGCAACAGCCATTGCTGGACCCACCATCGCGGACGCAAACTTGCCAATTGTATACCCTGTGCCAGCAATATCGATGAGCGACGTAGTCAAAAATGCGATTCCGAACTGCGTGCCAATTGTGTCCAGAATGGTTCCTACCAAAAGCGTACAAAAAAGCCCCTGCGCCATCGCGCTCAATGCATCCACGCCATACCTTTTGAGGCTCACTGCGACATCTTTTCGCTTGAAAAATGCTTTTACTTTATCCATTTTTAGAATCCTCTCTTAGAAATAATAAATGTGAAGACCAAAATGAATAAGAGCAAACTGCATATTTATGCTCTTGCAAAATATAAATCGGCGAGATATCTCCTTTTGAAAAGTTCTATAATCGTGGCAATCTATCTAGGAGGCAAAAATGAAAATTGTAGTTTTGAGCGCAAGCCCTCGCGAAGGCGGAAACACATCAATCATGGTTGACGCTTTCAAAGAAGGTGCAGAAATCGCCGGAAACACCGTAGAGGTAATTGACGTTGCTTCGAAAAACATTGCACCATGCAGAGCCTGCCAGTACTGTTTTGAACACGAAGGCCAATGCGCGCAAGAAGACGACATGACAGCGATTCGCAAAACCCTAAAGGAAGCAGACATGCTTGTCTTAGCTAGCCCAATCTATTGGTTTGATGTTTCTGCGCAACTCAAGCTTGCAATCGATCGCCTTTATGCATTTGGCGGAACCGGATTTAACTTTTCAAAAGTTGCCATGCTCCTTGATTCAGGATCTGACGGAGTGTATGAAGCAGCAACGGCAGCCTTCAAAGGAATGTGCTCCTACCTCAAATGGGAAAACATGGGCATCATCACAATACCTGGAATGGTAAACAAAGGCGACATGGCAAACAATCCAAAACTTGATGACGTTCGCAAATTTGGAGCCTCGCTAAAATAAATGAGAAGAGAGTTGTAAGACACTTCAATTGTTGAATTTCTATTGGCAACTCTATTTGAAAAAGCTGTACTAAAAAACTTACAAACTCCGCGACGCTTGTTCTAAAAAATAATCACAACAACCATGCAGGGGATTTAGAGTTTATCCCCTGCTTGCTTAATAATTCGAAACCTGGGAATGGCACTAGAGCTTAACTGCATCAATAATTTATCGATGCGCATGAGTAAAAGATAATAATCTGTCCAAATCAGAAATCTTATTGCTTGGCCTGCTTGGCCAATAATTTTGTGGGAACTGGAAGATAGGCGCCGATGAGACAAGCAATTCCAAACCACGGAAAACTCTCAACGGGAAAACACAAAAGAAGTGTGCCTATAGCCATCAAAGGTTTACGCTGAATGCCAGCTACAAGTGTTGCAGTTGTAATTGCTACGCAAAACATGTCGTTAAATCCACCAATAGAAGCAACGCCGTAGCCAAGCGCGATTCCTGCAAAAATGATGGGGAAAAAGTGTCCACCTTTCCAACCAAAGTTGATGCAAAGAGGCGTCATGGCGCATTTTAAAAGACCTGTTGCAATCAGCAAACTACCCGGAACGACCGTCCACATTTCCATCAATTCGAAAGACTGAGACTCTCCAGAAAACAGTAAATATGGAAGCGGAATTGCGAGGATACCAAGCACAAGCCCAGCAATAACAGGCTTTAAAACTTGACGCTCCCCCATTTTCTCACCCAGTTTCTTAAAAACAAATGAAGACCCATGGAATATTAGAATTGCTGCGTATGCAGAAATCACACAGGGTATAGCCCACCACAATTTATTTATGCCAGGAGTAACACCGCCAAAACGCGGTATTCCACTTTCAGTTCCAAAAATTGAAGTAAACAGAGCGATTCCTAAAGTTGCTCCAATTGCAGAAGCTGTGTACAACACAACTTTCGCTCTGCGATGGAACTGAAAATTTGAAGGGTTGAAATCGTTCATACAATCTTCAGCTGTTGTAATCACCCCTGCAAATGGAGAAGCAAAAATCGCAGAAAGTGCAGCTGAAAGCGTGGTGTCTGTAAGCAACTTAACGCGTATTCCAGCTGCTTTTAGACTTGTGCCAATTCGCGTGCAGGCAGCCGCGATTATTCCCGTGAGCCCTGCTTCAGGACCAATCGAACCGCCAAACACAATAGGTAGCAAAAATCCAACAACACTTGCGCCAGGTTTTTTTAAACTATAGCCACCAGTGGTTTTAACCTTCTCCATCACTGTCTCAAGCAATTCTGGCTCACCGCCGACGCGCGATGTCCACATCCCAATAATCAAACCTCCACTCACACAAAAAGCAAGAGGCAACCAACAAGTAGGAATGTTTGCGTTTATCAAAAGACCAGAAATTAAGTTGTTGGAATCCACCCAAAGTAATTGAGTGAGAGCTGATGAGGCCCAGAAAACTGCCCACACAAAGAGGCCAATAACGAACCCAATAAAAACAGCGAGAAGAACCATCCCAAAGCCAATTTCAGCTTTCTCTGAAGCGCTTTCAAGGGGCTTGCCTACCTCACCAACAAACTCTTTGTCTTTATATTTACCATTTTTCATGCGTTGGATTATACGCCGTGGATGTCGAAAAGCGAGGCAGAGCGTGAAAGTTGACGAATGAATAGCAACCCCTTAACAATGGTGCCAGACATGAATCATCGGTGCCAGACATGAATTGAGATAAAGATTTACGGAGTCTACAACCGTGCCAGCCATGTTTCACTGGTGCCAGACATGACGCACTGGTGCCAGTCATGAATTGAGACGAAGCTTTAATCAGCGGTTTACATTGGTGTCAGACATGTTTCACGGGTGCGAGACAAAAATCAACAATCGTGCCAGACATGAAAGTCTAATGCGCTTTCGATTTACATTGGTGTCAGACATGTTTCACTGGTGCGAGACAAAAATCAACAATAGTGCCAGACTTGTCGCACTGGTGCCAGACATAAATCGAGGTGGGTTTACGACGGTGCCAGACTTGTCGCACTGGTGCCAGACATGAATTGAGATGAAGCTTTATGGAGTCTACAATCGTGCCAGACATGTTTCAATGGTGCCAGACATGAATTGAGACGAAGCTTTAATCAGCGGTTTACATTGGTGTCAGACATAAAGTCGAAGGTACTTTTAACAATGGTGCCAGACATGAATTGCGGCAGCAATAATGCCGACCTCGTTTGAACTTTGACCCCGCGGATTTATATTGAATTTTTGATGCCTGAATTAATTACAAGAGATTACGACGAAACCTCAAAAGAATGGTGGAGCTTAGGGGGCTCGAACCCCTGACCCCCTGCTTGCAAAGCAGGTGCTCTCCCAACTGAGCTAAAGCCCCACGCTTATAGGTCTCGCACTCTTCAATGGTGGGCCCGAATGGACTTGAACCAGCGACCTCACGCTTATCAGGCGTGCGCTCTAACCAACTGAGCTACGGGCCCTCGAAAAGTGCGTTACTTATCTTACTACACTTTCTGAATAGTTTCCAATTCTTTTTCTAAATTCTTAAAAATTTTTGAAACTTGTCTTTCCCCCATCAAGTGTTTGCAGATAAAACAACAATAAATGCTCCCTCGACTAGAAGAATAGTGCAGGTGGCATGAGGATTATTACAGAAAGACATGTGTTCAGCACCAAAATCCTTTAGCCATGCGTGCTAACAGAAAAACCTTTCGGAATCTTCGGGGTTACTATAATCGTGCCAAGCTCATCCGTGCGAAAAACCCTCACATCATGCTTTTGAAGGAGCGCTAACGCCTCAGATGATGGATGCCCATACCTGTTCCCCTTCCCGACAGAAATCAATGCGACTGATGGTTCTAGCTCATCCAGCAATGCATCGTCAACCGAAATTTTAGAGCCATGATGGCCGATTTTAAAAATGTCAATTGTCCCAAGGTTTTCTTGCTGAAGCAACTGCCGAAGCGGTTCTTTTTCTGCATCTCCAGTAAGCAGAGCGCAAAATTCTGCCTCAGAATCGCTATTTGCATTACAAGAAACTTTAAGGCAAACACTATCTTCGTTCCCTCCTTCATTCGAGAATTCCATCGGCCACACAATCTTGCATGAAAAATTCCCAACTCGAACGCAATCACCAACTGTCAAACCGCACAACTCTTTCCCAGTGGCTTCTGTAGCGGCGGATCGAAGTCGATCGCATCCCTCACAAGCGCAAGTTTTCGCATCTGAGGCAGAATAAACAGCGCCTATGCTTTCGTAACTCCTAAGAACCTCCAAACAACCCATGTGGTCGTCATCGTGATGGGTTATTAGAATCCCATCTAGCGAAAATACGCCCAACTTAGCCAATCCTGTTCTTAATTTTGTTTCATTGTTCCCAGTATCAACGAGAAAATTGCGACCGTTGCTTTGAATTAATATAGCGTCTCCCTGTCCCACATCTATAAAAGCAATTCGGTTTTGTGGAACGATGAAGGAGACAAAAACAAAAGCAAACGGCAGCATTATGCAAACAGAAAGAGATGCGCAAGCCAGCCTTCTGCTTAATTTTGGCCAAAAAGCAATGAGACTTAGAGCGAGAAGAGCAGAGAATAAAATCGATAGAACCACGTCAAAATCCAACGGTATGCAAGCAAAAGGAATTCTGCCCAGAATTTCGACGCACTCGTAAAGTGGAAATGCAACAATAGATGCTCCAAAGCAACAAAAGCTCGCAATGGCGGGAAAAAAGATAGAAATCAGGGCTGTCAAAAGTCCAAACACGCACGCAGCAGAGAAAAGAGGAGTAGCAATCATATTAGCAATCACGGAAATTGTCGATATTTGCGAAAAGATAGCAGCTGAAAAAGGTAGCGTCATCAAATTAGCTGCCATGGTGAGAGCAATCGGCTGAATGATGACGTCATTTGCAACTTTATTTCTGCAATCAGCCCATGAACTAAACAATCGCGCAAACACAATTATCCCGAATGTCGAAGCAGAAGAGAGATATAGAGAAACCGATGTGCACGTTGAAGCATCGGCAACAATAAAAAGAATTATGCAAAGAGAAAGCGCGTTTAAAGAATTCGCGCGTCTTTCCTGGACACCAGCAATCAGACACAAAACCACCATTATCGCTGATCTAACTGCCGAGATGGGAATACCAGAAAATAGAAGATAACAAAGAACAATTGCAACAGACGAAAACGAAGATGCGCGATGACTGACCTTGAATTTTTTTAGCAATAACAGAAAAAAGCTAACAACAATTGCGAGATGTGCGCCAGAAACGGCAACCGTGTGAGCCAACCCACAGACCTTAAACTCTTCGTATGTTCCATCATCTTCAATGGTGTTGTTATAGCCGCAAACTAAAGCCCTGCAACAGCCCACCGCACTGCCCTCCGAAAGTCTCGAAATTGCGGATTGAATCTCTGCGCATGTTCACAACTGCAGATAGGACAGGGTTTATCGAAACAGTTTCAGCTTTCGAAACCTTAAGGATTGAACAAACGGAGCGATTAAAGTTAAAGTCTTTAGACTCAGGCTTTAGACTCTTAAAAGTCCCTTTCACTTTCAGCTTTTCTCCCACCAAAACACATGTGTTCTTGTCAAGATAGGCGAGCACTCGCAAATCTCTGAAATCTTTCGAATTAAGCGAAAGAATTGTTTGATTACCAAACTCTCCCGTCGTGGAGTCTTCTAACACTTGCGCATCAATTTCTGTGACTGACGAATTTAGTGCAATTATCGCGTTGGATTCTAGAGAAACGTTTTTGTAAACACCAAGCGTAGCACCTAGCATCAAAAAGCTAAGCAGAAGAAAAAGCCATCGACGCTGCTTGTGGACACACGCAAATAAAAAGATTAAAAGACCGAACGCAAACACAGACAAAAGCGTGTTCTTCATGGAATCATCGAAACTTCGCGTACCTAAAAAAGAGAGAAGACACGATACCCAAAGAATGAGCGAACAAGGCAAGAGAAAAGGTATCGATGGTTTGCGCGGTGTTTTATCGTCGATAACAACATCGAATTTCGCACCTTGTTCGTCAGTTGAAATAGCAAAATCATGCCCAGCGCCATGAATGCTTCCAAACTTTTTCTTTCTGATTTTCAAAGTCGAAAAAGATGAAACCAACTTTTGCAAAGAGAAGAATAACCGCACCAAAGAGCTCAAGGCACAGAGCTTTTTCAGAAAGAATGAACGTAACTTTTTCTGTCGCCTAATCACAGGAGCCTCTAGAAATCAAACGATGAAATAATATTTGAACAGGGCATTGAAAATAAAGCCATCGCACGACCACCTAAAAGCGGACGAGTACGCAGGATGCAACGAATCTGATGCTTAACAATGATTATCAAAAGACGCTGCTTTTTAGTGCTAATTTTTGATTCTTTGCATGGTCCGAACCGATCCACAATTGCACAAGAGCTACATGCAGAAAAACAGTATCTAAAACAGTACCTAAATAAAAACCGTCCCAATTCAACAACAATTAAAAACGACATCGGAATTTCTGAAACATTTACCACAGGAATACAAATCATTGCAAATCTAGTGCTTGATTTTTGTCGTACGCACTTCACGATAACTTGTGGAGTAAAAACAATGCAAGCTGGATTTTTGAATTCAAACGCATATCTGACTCCTAATGGACTCAAGAGTCTTTACACCAATTCCACTAACATTCGTTAAATCGTCGACGGACTTAAAGGAGCCGTTTTGCTTTCGGTACTCAATGATTTTTTGCGCCTTAGAAGGACCAATGCCTGAAATTGTTTGTAGAAGTGAGGCATCTGCGGTGTTTATGTTTACCTTCCCCGCTCTCGACGCACCACCGCTTCCTTGCAAAGTGGATGCTCCTGAACTACTCTTTGCAGCCGAACCCGAAAGTGTTTCGTCCGCAGCACCATCAGCATCGACCTCAGTCTCCACTTTAGCTGGGATGATAATCTGTTCGCCATCCTCGCATTTCTTTGCTAAATTCACAGAATTTAGATCGGCGTTCTCTGTCGCTCCGCCGGCCAACTCAATAGCCTGAGACACACGCGCATCGGCATCTAGCTCTTGTAGCCCTGGATTATTAACTTCCCCTGCGACATGAACAAATATTTTTTTAGTCTCAACAACATCCTCTTTAGAATTCACGCTTTCGACCTCAAATCCCGAATTTTCACCAGAGGTAAAAACATTAAAAGCAAAGTAAGCAATCGCAACTATAAGAAGCACGGCGATTCCTACCATATAGACTGGCTTTTGGTTATTCTCTTTTTCATCCTCCTTGAAATTAGAGGCAAATTCTTGGAATGGCACAAACACCTCCTTCATTCAAATTGCTAACTCAAAAGCCTAGCTTGAACATTCCAAAAAACTAAGAAAGAATTACCCATCAAAAGTGAATAAACGAGTGTTGAACGAGTGAATACAGAAATGAAAAAATGCACTGACACTGGGAAAATAATGCAGAATATAAATGAAATTGCCACTTTTGCAGATGAGACACATTCATGTCTGGCACCAGTGTAAATGGCCGACAATCATGACTGGCACCAGTGTAGAAATCGCAGTTACACAGGCATAATTGACTGGAGCCTAGGAAAATCGATGCCTTATTAAAGCGTTAATTCGACAGATAATACAAAATTGAAGAAATGAAACATTTCTAATAACACATTTAAGTGCATGTCTGGCACCAGTGCTTCATGCCTGGCATCATTGTAAATTAACGACACAAATTCATGTCTGGCACCAGTGCTTCATGCCTGGCACCAGTGTAAATTGAAGCAATTGAAGCAAAAAGGAATAAAAACTACCTAAAAGGTAGCTAAAAGAAAAAACGATGAAAATAGATTAGACTCTGTGGAGTTCTGCCGAAGCTACGATTTCGTCAATCCACGAAGGATCAAAAAACTCTTCTTCCTTTTTGACCTCATCCAAATGCGCATGGGTTTCAGGCATTTTTGGCATAAACAATGTACAACAATCCGAGGCGTCTTGCGATGATATTTCAAAAGTACCAAGCCTGATTGCCTCATCAATAATCTCGAGTTTGTCAAAGCCAATCAACGGACGAAGAACGATTTTTTCAGACGCATCAGAAGTGGCAATCATATTCTCTATTGTCTGAGAAGCAACCTGACCTAGACTTTCACCTGTAACAATCGCCTTGGCACCACATTGTTCAGCAAGTGCGTTAGCCACCTTAAACATGAGTCTGCGATAGAGAACAACACGAAGCTTCGGTGTGCAAGAAAGAGCAATTTTCCTCTGATAGTCGCCAATCGGGCAAACAAAATACTGATGCATACAGCCACGTTTTGCAAGCACCCTTGCAATGTCGTCCACAAGGTATTCCGATTCGTCTCCAGTTTGAGGGCGACCCGAAAAATGCACACCAATGCAAGTTGCCCCACGTTTCGCTATCTTCCAAGCTGCAACTGGAGAATCAATCCCCGAAGACATCAAGCATATAACCTTGCCTGAAGTGCCAACTGGCAAGCCACCAACCCCAGCAATGGACCGCGCACAGACAAAGCACTGATTTTCAATCACCTCAACGTTAACAGTAACATCAGGTTCTTTCATCTTCACTTTCTTCTCAGGGAAAGCATTGCAAAGAACTTCGCCGATTTCCCGATTTAGAACCATGGAGTCAGGCTCAAAATTTGTGTGATTTCTCCTAGCCTGTACTTTAAAAGTCAGAAACTCACCTGCATCAGCCAACGCCTCAACCGCAAGCTCTTTCATGGTGTCATATTCAGCAAGACACTTAAAACCTGCCGAAACCCTCTGAATTCCGGGTATTGTGGCAATAAACTCCTGCGCACGCACCTGTTCATCGTGCGTTGTTCCTTCCTTTAAGAAGACAACAATTCGCCCGCTAATACGATGACAAGCGGAAACAGGAAAATCGCAAGTAAGAGCTTTTATATTGTCTACAAGCTTCTGTTCAAACCTACCGCGATTGTGCCCTTTTAGACCAATTTCGTGGTAATGAACGAGAACGACACGCTGGAAAGTGTCAGCTGCCATGGTTTAGTGATGAATAGCGTCGATGGTTTGAGGATCGTAAGAAACTTCCCCGCGATAAATCTCATTAAATGCCATAGAAAGTGGTTTTACAGTGCTGGCCTGCGCAATTTCCTTTGCAGTCTCCGTACTAACTGCGCGGTTGCGCTGGCCTCTCATCATGTCATTAATGTCATGAGCACGCTTCGATGCCATCGAGCAAAGTAAGAATCTGTCGTTTTCCGACCTGTTAAGAAGTTCGTGAATTTTTGGTTCTACAACGCTCATTATGAAAATCTCCTATTTATAGAGTTAATCTGCAACCCTATCAATATACTCTTTTAGCTCCTTGAATGCAACATCTAGGTCGTCATTTACGATTATCTTCTCGTACTGCTCGGCACACTCGAGCTCGAACTCAGCAGCCTGCATTCTCTTTCTAATTGATTCTTCGGAATCGGTGTTACGGCCTCGAAGCCTGCTCTCGAGAATTTCTAACGAAGGAGGCATAATAAAAACGCTGTGGCACCCTGGGCACTTTTTCATTACATCTGAAGCACCCTGAACTTCGATTTCCAATAGGACAACATCCCCATTGTCTAAATGATCATGAATATATTTACGAGGAGTCCCATAAAGATTGCCGCTGTATTCAGCCCATTCAAGAAACCCATTTTGTTCAATTGATTCTTTGAATTCATCGCGAGACATAAAATAATAGGATTTGCCGTTCGTCTCTCCCTCGCGTGGCTGACGCGAGGTTGCTGAAACACTCAGCCAAACTCCGTCGACATCATCGAGCAACTTTTTAATAAGCGTTCCTTTACCGCCACCTGATGGCGATGAAATGATAACCAGTTTTTCGTATTCGTTTTCCATAGAAAGTAGTGTAGCGCAGTTGCGGACGAAGTACAGGAGTTTATGTCTGGCACCATCACTGAACGTCATTCACCAGCGTTGAAATTCATGACTGGCACTAATGAAACATCACTAATCAATCACGTCTGTCACCGGTGTTGCGAATTCATGACTGGTACTAATGAAACATCACTAATCAATCACGTCTGTCACCAGTGCTGGGAATTCATGACTGGCACCTCTGCTGAGAGCTTATGTCTGGCACTAATGTTTCACCAGTGATTCATGTCTGGCACCATTGCGAACAGTGCTTAATTTCAAATTTCGATTTGAAGGATTCTAACAAACAGACGAGGAACCGCGGAGGACTCTCAATCGAATCCCCCACTTCCTCATAGTATTTAAACCATTTCTTGCTTGCTCTGCAAAAAAAGCCTTCCGACGCATTTCTTGACAGGAGAAACTCTCAGTCAAATACCTTCATACGACAACTGGCTAAGTCCTCAACTAATAACATTCAAGTTAGCTTCAAAAATCACAATTGGCTTTTAAGCATTCAACTTACAAGTTACATAGCTCTATTCTTAATCTAGAAATCATTTACCTATTGCTTATCGTCAAGAATAGCAACTTAAAAACTCTTCCTTGACTGTCAAAGCCTCGTCAGTTTCTCATTTAAGTTCCAAAAAATCAACTTAACATTGGCTTTCTTTTGTGTTAACAAAATTCTTAACAGTTTCTTAAAAAAATTTAAGTGCTTTCCAAACACAACATCCTCGATTTAATGAGTTGTGTTAACAAACAGTGTGAATAATCGAAAATGTATAATGGACCGTAGGAAAAGGAGACTCATGCTTATCCAAAGAAGTAAACGATATTTTCTCACGTTATTATTTCTTACAGTTTTCTTCGCGCTCTCCCTTGTGGGGTGCGCATCTAATAATTCAACAGGGTCGAACAATGCGGAGGACGAAGTGAAACAGCAACTTACTGAGATGCCAAATTTCGAATCGACGGACCTTGATGGCAACGCGATTACGGGAGATGTTTTCTCAAACAAAAAGTTCACGGTGGTTAATTTTTGGGGAACCTACTGTTCACCGTGCATTAGCGAAATGCGGGATTTAGCTGAATGGTCTAAAGGGATGGAACCTGATGTTCAATTAATCGGCGTGGTTTGCGATGTTGATTCGCAAGGTAGCTCAAGTTTTGACACAGCGGTTGAAATTTGCAACTCTAAAGGTGTGAAATTCACTAACGTGCTTGCAAACGATTCGCTGGCACCTGCAATTCAAACTCTCGTAGGAATCCCAACTACATATATAGTAGATAGCAATCGACAAGTTGTGGCTGGCCCAATTGTTGGAGCACAGGTAGACGCATATAAGCAAGCGTTACAAGACTGCCTGACAAAATAATCTTTCCTAGCCATCAACAGAATCAATAAAAACAAAGTCCTTCAGAAAATAAATAGATAACCTTACCTTAGCGTGCACTTTTCTCTAATAGTGTGCAAGGATTCTATTGAAAAGTGAAGACAGATTTAACGAAAGTTGTTGACAATGCGACAAACAAAAAACAAGAGAAGAACAGGTTTTAAAAGGATAAGACCATAAACCAACAATGGGATTTAAATACTTGATTGATAACTCAGGGAACTTTTCCATCGGAGAAAATAGTGGACAAGAAAATTTTTCAGGACAATAAAACTAAATTAATAGCAACTATTGCCTTGCTTGTTGTCGCAGTTTCTTTTATCGCATTCGGGATTGCGAGAGGCGAAATTGATGTTGTGCTCACGAGAGCAGTTAACATATGCCTCGAATGCATTGGCCTCGGTTAATCCCAGGCATTAGCAGAAATAATCTACTAGCCTTCGTTCTCTACAAAGAGAAATAATGCTCTTTGTGCGTTTCGCAAATAAGAAAAAGCGAAATTTAGGCTCTTTCTAAGCAACGAATTATGTAAGTCGCACCATTTTCTATTCCATAGACTTCATGTTCAAAAAAACAAAACTGAGGAAAAATGAAAATTAAGAACATCAAAACTGAGGCAAAGAGAAAAATCATCCAAGTAGTGGCTTTTGGTTTTTCAAATGCGAACATTCAGAACTTCGCAGGTGGACAAATTTATAAAGGCAATTGGAAAAACTTCTGCAATCCTGGACTAAATTGTTATTCATGCCCTGCCGCTACGACTGCGTGTCCAATAGGCGCTCTTCAAGCAGTCGCTGGCTCATCAAAATTCGATTTCAGTTTCTATGTAGTTGGCTTCCTTCTTGCGCTTGGTGTTGTTTTTGGACGCGCAATCTGCGGATTTTTGTGCCCATTCGGACTAATTCAAGAACTAATTAACAAAATTCCAAGCCCAAAAGTTAAACTTCCAAGGCCTTTCAGATATTTAAAATATGTAATTCTCATAGGGTTCGGGATTATTGCGCCAATTGCGTTCACTGAATTTGGAACTGGAGCACCTGCATTTTGCGAATGGATTTGCCCAGCGGGAACTCTCGAAGCTGGGATACCGCTTCTTGCTACACAACCAATGCTTCAGTCCCTAATTGGATTCTTGTTTTCATGGAAGATGATCATTCTTGTAATAACGATAGTAATGTGCATACTATGCGAGCGTTTTTTCTGCAAAGCACTGTGCCCACTCGGGGCAATTTATGGCTTGCTTAACAAAGTCAGCCTTTACTCGATGAAGTTCATGCCTCAAAACTGCATTTCATGCGGAAAATGTGCAAAGGTGTGCCCAATGGACATTGATCCCACAAAGGCGCCGAATTCCATTGAGTGCATCAGGTGCAAAAAATGCGTTAGCGCTTGCAACTTCGAAGCGCTAAACCTCTCATTCTTTGAACATAAAAAGAAGAAAGAAGCAAACGCGAATCCTGCACAGTAATCGCTCGACTCCTTGCAGAATTGAACAGCATGTTATATCTGGCACCAGCGATTCATGACTGGCACCGTTGCTAAGAGTTCATGTCTGGCACCATTGCTGAAAATTTATGTCTGACACCAGTGATTCATGACTGGCACCGTTACTAAGAGTTCATGTCTGGCACCAGTGATTCATTGCTCACTTGATTCATGTCTGACACCTCTGCTGAGAGCTTATTTCTGACACTAATGTTTCACTGTTTCACGACTGGCACCGCTGCTGATACAGAGAATTCATGTCTGGCACTAAAGTAAATTACCGTTTGTACCAGGGGATTATGGTTAGCGGAATTTATGTCTGACACCAGTGATTCATGACTGGCACCACTGCTTTCAGTCATTTATGTCTGACCCCAATGTAAATTGCCCAGTGATTCATGTCTGGCACCATTGCTGAAAGCTTATGTCTGACACTAATGTTTCATGACTGACGCCACTGCTGAAAGACATATATCAATAAAAAAGACGCTGTGACTTTATTTTGCGTAGTTACCCAAAGAAAGAACTAATGTCCCAAAAACCCCGATAACAAGCGCGATTGAATCAACCGAGTTTACGTCGAATCCCTCGCCGGACGAAATTTGACAGCACAAGATAAAAGAAACAAAACTCAAGAGCAAAACTTGGTAAGAAATCATCGAGCGATTACCGCGGAAAACGAAGAAGAAAACCGAAGCGAGAACCACAAATGCGAGTGGGGCAAGGGTCACGGTCATCAAGTCCGAAGTGGTCATTGTGCCTCCAATTCCGGTATCGAACCATTCAAAAGACACTCCATTATTTGCGGCAACTTCCGCAGCAAAAATTCCAACAAGACAGGCTATTCCGATAACAAGAGAAACTGTCTTTTTGATATTCCCAGCTGACATAATTAAAAATCCTCCTAGTTAAACGTCCACAATTCATCCTAGAAAATTGTATTTAAAAATCCAAGGGCAATTACGTCTGGCACCTGTGAAAAAGGTCTTTACCATAACAAGCTGGAGCAAAGGCAACTAAGAGATAAATGAAACTACATGATTGATCAGATATTTTGGTCTTGCACAGTTGTTCAATTTCATGTCTGGCACCAGTGAAAATAGCTTTTACAATTACAAACTTGGGCAAAGACAACGTAAAGATAAATGAAGCAGAATGATTAATCGATCAGATATTTTGGTCTGGCACCAGTGATTCATGACTGGCACCAATGCAAAAAGACTATCATCGGTGAAATAAAGCATCTAACATCGGACAAAGTGAACTAATATTCATTCATGAAAGAAAAAATAGGACAATCATTCTCGGTCGCTCGCGATAATCCGCCAGTGAGCGGATGCACCGTCAGTAGAGCAATTCTGCAAGGCAAAAATCCATTAATTTACTTTTCTCTCGCAAAGAACACCGACATAAGTGCGGAAGTTTTTCCTTACCATAAACTAATATTGGTTAACGAGGGCGAACTTGAAGTATATGGTTTTAAAGATAGTTCCGCGAGCTTCAACCATGGAGACAAGTACAAACGGAGAACCGAATCAGACATCAGCAGCCCTACTGCAAACAAATCAGGTCAAGAAGACCAACAACTCAATTATGAGAATCCGAATTCGACTTCGACGGGCCAAAAAGTGTTAAGAAAAGGTGAATCAATTCTTACGCCAACCAACGTTCCGGTTGGATTTAGATCAAAAAGCTCGGCAGTGTACACTGAGTTAGAAATTAGGAGGTCAGATATAATGAATGAAGCAGTGCATCCAGGAGAAATTTTCGTTTTGAAGGATATTCTCCCATATCAAGAAGGACGAATTGTCAATATGGACATTGCACACAACGACAAAATGAAGTTTGTGATGATGGCATTCGACGAAGGTCAGGGACTCTCAGAGCACTCCGCGCCGGGAGAGGCATTAATTTTCGCGGTAGATGGAAAAGGAATCATTGGCTATGAAGGAGAGGAACACACAATCAAAGCTGGTGAGTGTTTCCATTTTGCAAAAAATGGCCGACATTGGGTCAAAGCGGATGGTAAATTCAAGATGGCATTGCTCCTGACACTCGAATAAAAGGTGGAGTAAAAACACTTTCCCGACAAAACAATTGAATTAACTGAGGCTAAAAACAGATTAATTCTGAACGTTTATCTGCCTTACGCTCATAATCTAAAACTTTTAACCCAATAGGGAAAAAAGTGAAATTGAAAAGCATTTCTTATCAAGAGGACGAATTTGCAGGACTAAAAGCCATATGAGCTAACCGACAGTTTTTATATATGGCAGCGATTGAAATGACAATTCCATTACCTGCATTAAAGAAAGCTGACACCCTTGAACGAAGTAATGTCGGAAGCTCTGCATTCAATAACTTTATGTCTGGCACTATTGAACGAGGCTCGCACGAGCAAAAGCACCTGGATTACATAAGACAATTGCTAGGTTATATTTAGTGAATGGGGATTTTCTTTAATAAAAGAGCTGACGCCCCTAAACGAAGCATTGTCGGAAGCTCTACCTTCAATGACTTTATGTCTGACACCAGTGAATGAGGCTAGTACGCGCAAAAGTAACTGGATTGTATAAGAGACAATTGCTTGAAGAAATTCAGTGAATGGGCTTATTCTCAATAAAAAAAGACTGACACCCTTGAATGAAGTCTGGTCGGAAGCTCTGCATTCAATAACTTTATGTCTGGCACCAATATAAAAAAGCAGCTAGAAAGAAAAATGGCACATTGAGAAATCCTGTAGGGTTCGTGCTCAAAGTATGATTAGCAACCTATCTACAAAATGCGACGGCCATCTAGATCTTCAATCCAAATATTTTTTACTACACCACTTTCAAATTCTGCAAATCCTAGCGTCTCGCCCGCGGGAGTACGTGGAAAGGCTAATGAACCAGGGCAGATTAAATAGCCTGCAGGAGCAGCTGAGCTCCCAGTTTCAAGGCGAGCAGTGTGAGTGTGACCATGCACAGCAACAATTTCCCCATCAAAATCGGCAAATTCATCATTTTTCTTCAAAAGCTTTTCAGTTCTTGGCCTAATCTTCTGAGGGTAGTGTGTCACAGTAAACAAAACGCCATCAAGCACCACGTGTGCAAACTTGTCAACATCATCACCATACTCACGAAAGTCATTATTTCCCATGACTGCAGTCGTCGGAGCGATGCGCCGAAGTTGTCGAAGGATGTCCGGACCACAAATGTCTCCAGCGTGGACAATGTGGTCGCACTTAGTTAACAAATCCTCCGCTTTAAGAGGCAGCGTACCGTGCGTATCCGAGATAATTCCTACAAGCATGTGCAAACCTAACGAAAGACCACAGTATCTGAGAGTGGTTTTCTCGAATTATGATTCGGAAGCGGACCAGCGCCTTCAGCAGCATAACCCAAATCAAGAAGCATCAAAACCTCTTCATTTTCGGGCAATTCAAGAGCTGACTTTGCCTTGGTGGGGTCAAAGAAGTTCAACCAACAACTGTCAACACCTGCGTTTGCGGCGCCTAACATGAGATGAGTAGCAACAATAGAAGCATCTTCGATTCCAGAATCGCGCGCATCGCCTGGATAGGTGAAAACGTTGTTAGTGTCGTAGGCAACCACCAAAACGATAGGCGCGCCATAACGACAAGGAGTTATTTCATCAATCAGTTCGAGGTCCTCTGGTTTCTGGCAAACATAAATCCTATGCTCCTGTAAATTCTTGGCTGTCGGAGCAACCCTCCCAGCCTCAAGGATTTCATTCAAAACGTCATCTGAGATTGCCTTGTTGGAATACTTTTTGCAGGAATATCGAGTAGTAATGACATCGGTGAAATCCATTGATAACTCCTTCTTCAATTAACCGTCAGTTTGAATTTACCACAACATAAGGACTCTTTAAATTCATGTCTGGCACCAGTGCTTCATGTCTGGAACTAATGCGGGAAGGTCGGTCTACTGGAAAATTATGTCTGGCACCAATGTTAATCACCTGTATTTCATGACTGGCACTATTGAAAACTATTGGCACACATTATGTTCTAAATCATGTCTGGCACCAGTGTTTCATGTCTGTCACCGATGCGCGATGTCTGGCACCAGTGTTTCATGTCTGTCACTGGTGCGCGATGTCTGGCACCAGTGTCTCATGTCTGGCACCAGTGAAAAAACCTGCATGATGTAAAATCGGTCTATGAATCAAGAAGAACGAAGAGAATCCCTCATCAGAGAACTTAAAAAAGAGCGAGGCGAACACGTTGCTTCGCTTCCTAAATCTGCAATAGAACAGAAATTCTTGTTACGAGGCTTGTTAAACGTTCGCCCAGCAACTCCTGCTTCAAAAGAATTTTTTGAAGTTCAGGACGAATATCTCAAAGAAGAAATTGCGCGAAAAGGAGTATTTGACCCCTCGAATCTTGCGCCTGCTCGTGAAAAACTGTGCCTTTGGCAAGGTGACATTACTCTTCTTAAATGCGATGCGATTGTAAACGCAGCCAATGGGGGGTTGACAGGGTGTTGGATTCCAAATCACATCTGCATCGATAACTGCATTCAAACGTTTGCCGGCGTTCAAATGCGCATTGAATGCGACAGAATCATCAAAAAGCAAGGGCACACAGAGCCTTTTGGCCGATGCAAAATAACACCTGGGTACAACCTTCCCTGTAAATATGTGTTGCACACAGTTGGGCCAATTATTAAAGATAGACCAACGGAACGAGATTGTGCAACACTTGAATCATGTTACGAGTCGTGTCTTTTAGCGGCAAACGAATTGAGTCTTACAACCTTAGCTTTTTGTTGCATATCAACAGGCCAATTCAGCTTTCCGAATACCGAAGCCGCAAAAATTGCTATTTCCACATGCGAGAATTGGCTTAATTCTCACAATACCTCAATTGAAAAAGTCATATTCAATGTATTCCTAGACAAAGATCAAGAGATATATGGACGACTTCTAGGAATCAACAATTAACGCGGCTTTCGTTTCAACATTATTTATGTCTGGCACCAGTGATTTGACAAAGATCAAGAGATATATAGTCGACTTCTAGGAATCAACAATTAACGCGGCTTTCGTTTCAACGTGATTTATGTCTGGCACCAGTGATTTATGTCTCAGTTATTTATGTCTGGCACCATTGCCACATGACTGTCACCGCTACAAAAAAAGAAATAGAAAAAGGAGTACAGAGGAGCACCACGCGGAAATTTTACACCACACCAATACGTATAATCGGCACCGAAATATTCATGTATGGCACCAATGCTGACAATTGGCATTCATGTCTGACACCATTGAAAGGCGGCTGTATCTTGTGAAAGAAAACGGAAAGACGTGGAGAAAAAATACGTCTGGCACCAGTGCTGATGCTTGGCATTCATGTCTGTCACCATTGAGTGTCGACTGTCACTTTTGCAAATGCCGATTACTTACTAACTTTACAACGAAGCTACAATTTCACGGAAAGCCGCAATTGGATCTTCGGCACCTGTGATAGGTCGCCCGAGAAAAAATATGTCTGGCACCAGTGCTGATGATTGGCATTCATGTCTGGCACCAGTGCTGATGATTGGCATTCATGTCTGTCACCATTGAGTGTCGACTGTCACTCGTGAAAGCAAATCGAAGGAAATGGAGAAAAAAATATGTCTGGCACCAGTGCTGACGATTGGTATTCATGTCTGACACCATTGAAAGGCGGCTGTATCTTGTGAAAGGAAACGGAAAGACGCGGAGAAAATATACGTCTGGCATCAGTTCTGATGATTGGCATTCATGACTGGCACAAGTGCGCAACGACTTGCACTTTTGCAAATGCCGATTACTTACCTACTTTACGACTGGCACCAGTGCGCGACGACTGGCACTTTTGCAAATGCCGATTACTTACTTTACAACGAAGCTACAATTTCTCGGAAAGCCGCAATTGGATCTTCGGCACCCGTGATAGGTCGCCCGATAACGATGTGCGACGCACCATTGTCAAAGGCTTGCTTAGGAGTTGTAACACGTGTCTGATCGCCAAGATCTGCGCCAGCAGGACGAACGCCAGGAGTTACGATGAAAGCATCTGGCCCCAAAACTTCTCGCAGCATTGCAGCTTCTTTTGGAGAAGCAACAACGCCTGAAAGTCCAGCGTCAGTAGCAGATTTTGCCAAACATTTTATTTGCTCATTAAGCTCACGCGAAACACCCATGGCCGCCAAATCGTCTTCACTCATTGAAGTGAGCACAGTAATCGCAAGAGTAATTGGGTCATCTTTCCTTAAAATTTCCGCAGCTTCATGCGAACCTTCAATCGCAGCTTGCATCATGTCTTTACCGCCAACTGCATGCATAGTTATCATGTCAGCATTTGAAAGCGTTGCACTTTTTGCCGCCCCATGAACTTGATGAGGAATGTCGAAAAATTTTAAATCAAGAAATACGTTGTACCCACGCTTTTTAAGTATTTTCACAAGCTCTTCGCCATATTCATAATAAAGCGTCATGCCAATCTTGACCCACTTAGCCTCGCCAGCAAGCTGATATGCAATCGATAGCGCTTTATCGGCCTCACAGTCTAGAGCAATAATGATGCGGTCTTTCCGCGGCTGATTCTTAAAATCACTTAACATTCCAAAGCTCCTGTCAAATCGCTAACGTTTTCAACACCCTGTTCTTCGCAATATTGTTCAATTTCATCAATCACACGAACGGTCGAAATTGGATCCAAAAAGTTAGAAAAACCAATCCCAACTGCCGAAGCACCCGCAAGCATAAATTCAACAGCATCTTCTCCTGAGCAAATGCCACCCATACCAATAATTGGCATGTGCGTAGCCTTCCAGCACTGATAAACACATTTAAGAGCAATCGGTTTCAGACAAGGGCCTGCCATTCCTCCAATTACCCTTGAAATTTTTGGTTTTCTCGTCTTTGCATCAACCGCCATGCCTTGAACACTGTTAATAACTGACAAAGCATCAGCACCCGCGTCCTGCACAGCTTTTGCAATTACAGTGATGTCGGTTACATTTGGCGTTAGCTTGGCGCTCATTGGCTTTTCAGTAACCTTCCTGCACGCAGCAATCACTTCTGCTGCCGCCTTAGGATCTGTTCCAAGCGATGCGCCACCACAAGCAACATTAGGGCAAGAAATGTTAATCTCATATGCATCTACATCAACATCTTCGAGACGTTCAACAACCTGCACATATTCGCTTAAATCGTGGCCGCAAACATTAGCAATGATTGTGGCTCGTTTTTCTTTCAACCACTTGTAATCATCATCAATCCAGTGATCAACACCATCGTTTTGAAGCCCGATGCAATTAATCATGCCACCTGTGATTTCGCACATCCTTGGCGTATCATTCCCCTGCCAAGGAACTGGCGACATGCCCTTGGCAGTTACGGCGCCAAGCTTGGCAACGTCGAGAAAATCGCCGTAAGGCTTGCCTGATTCAAAAGTTCCAGAACAATTGGTGACTGGGTTTTTCATCACAAGCCCGCCAACGTTTACCTCCATGTTTACCATGAAATCACCTCCGCAGGGAAAACAGGCCCACAGTCGCACGATTTAACTTTTCCATTCACCGTGTCAACAACGCAAGTTTTGCAAGCGCCAACGCCACATGCCATTCGCTCTTCGGTTGAGACCTCCACGAACTTCGCCTTTTCTTTAGCGGCATCGGCAACGGCCTTCATAACAGGAGCTGGACCGCATGTTCCAACATAATCATATGAATTCTCATTAATCAAACGCACTGCAGGAATGGTGCAAAAACCAGCCTCACCACAAGATCCATCGTCAGTTGCACAAACCAGAGTGTTTAGATCAAGCGTTCTGTAGGGAGCTTCCATCACGAGAACTTCTTTCGTGCGAGCACCAAGGACAACATCAACACTAATGCCTTTTTTCACAAAATTTCTAGCAAGCATAAACAAAGGAGCAGCACCTACACCGCCACCAACGATTAACGCCCGAGAAATTTTTGAATCCTCGCCCTCAGGAAGCGTGGCCAACCATGAATTTCCAAGCGGGGCAATGATGTTTGTGTTGTATCCCTTTTGCCACTTTGTCATCATCGTGGTGCCTGCGCCTTTTACCTCATAAACAATATCAATCGTTTTATTTTCCGCATCAGTGTTCATGATTGAAAAAGGTCTTCGCAACATCGCTTTGCATCCGCCGTCAACTTGAAGATGAACAAATTGGCCGGGCAAAATTGCGTCAGGCGTTTGATTGCAAGAAAGCACAACTTTCCAAATGTTTGAAGCAAGCTGTTCGTTCGAAACAACCTGCGCATTTTCAACGAATTTAGGTGCCAAAATTCCTCCCTACAAATCCTGCAGCGCAATTACGCCAAGTTCTTCGTCTCGTAGTGTTTCCATAGCAGCTGTTATTGCCTGCGTACCTTCCAAAGTAGTCACCGCTGGAACGCCATAACGAACACAAGCGGAACGAATCGCATAACCGTCACCGCGAGCCTTTTCACCAAAAGGAGTGTTAATCACAAGTGAAATATCTCCGTTAGCAAGGCGATCAATAATGTTTGATTCACCCTCCGAAATCTTGTTCACTTCCTCACACTTAACACCAACTGCCTTCAAAGCGTGCGCAGTGCCTTTCGTTGCAACAATGTCAAACCCTAGGCGTTCAATCTCGCGCGCAATCGAAAAAATGTTTCGTTTATCGCGGTCGCACACACTCATGAAAACTGTGCCTTTAGTGGGCATTGTGTAGTCAATTGCGAACTGTGTCTTTGCATACGCAGCTGGGAAATTGTCAGCTATCCCCATGACCTCACCGGTAGATTTCATCTCTGGTCCCAAAATAGTGTCCGTTCCCGGGAATCTTCCAAACGGAAGCACAGCCTCTTTTACCGAGAAATGATTAAATTCACGCGTTTCAGACGGAAGATTTAAATCTGAAATCTTTTCTCCGCACATTATTCTTGCAGCACACTTTGCCAGAGGAACACCTGTCGCTTTAGATACAAAAGGAACAGTTCGGCTGGCTCTAGGGTTTGCTTCAATTACATAAATTATCGAATCTTTTACTGCAAATTGAATGTTTATTAGGCCAATAACACCAAGTCGGAGGGCAATCTTTCGAGTAATTTCACGAAGTTTTTGTTGTTCTGATTGACTCAGAGCAAAAGGCGGCGTACAGCAAGCAGAGTCACCAGAGTGAATTCCAGCCATTTCGATGTGCTCCAGAATTCCACCAACGAACACCTCTTCGCCGTCACAAAGAGCATCAACATCAACTTCAATTGCGCCTTCGAGGAATTTATCAAGATAAACTGGATGGTCAGGCGTAATTTTAGCCGCCTGCGTCATGTAGGTCTTTAGATGCTCGGTGTCATAAACAATCGCCATTCCGCGACCACCCAAAACATAGCTTGGACGAACAAGAAGTGGAAAACCGATATTTTTTGCCACGCTGCAAGCCTGCTCAAAAGTTGAAGCCATGCCAGCGGCAGGATACGTAACACCCAATTCATCAAGGATTGCGCTGAATTGGTCTCGATCTTCTGCCAAGTCAATCGCCTCAGGTTGTGTTCCCATAATTTTCACGCCTACCTCAGCCAAATCATGCGCAAGTTTTAGAGGAGTTTGCCCACCAAGCGTGACAATAACGCCGTCAGGATCTTCTGCATCGACAATATCCATCACATCTTCAAAAGTCAACGGTTCAAAATACAACTTGTCAGAAGTGTCATAGTCAGTTGACACAGTTTCTGGGTTGCAATTAACCATGATGGTTTCATATCCCTCATCATGGAGGGCATATGATGCATGAACACAGCAATAGTCAAACTCAATTCCTTGCCCAATTCGATTTGGACCAGCGCCAAGAATCATCACACGAGGCTTAGTCTTTTGCGCGCCAACCTCGCTTTCAGCAGCGTCGTATGTCTTGTAGTGATAGGCTGTCTTGCTTTCAAATTCAGCAGCACAAGTGTCCACCGTCTTAAACGCAGGACGAACCCCCAAAATTTTTCTCACGGTTCGAACAAGTTTCGAATTTCCGCCCATTAGATGCGCAATTTGCTCATCAGAAATGCCAAACTGTTTAATCGTAAGCAGGGAATCGGCATCAAGCTCCTCAAGCTTGTGTCCTTCTATGTTGTTTTCAACAGCGACGATGTCAGCCATCCTGTTCAAAAACCACTTGTCGATTCCAGTTTTTTCCGCAATTTCATCAACAGAAAAACCGCTTTTCATCGCTTCGGCAATGTGAAAGACTCGGTCTTGGGTTGGACGGCCAAGAAGTCTGTCAAAATCTTCTCGGGTTTCAACACGCTCACCCTTACCATCGGCAATGAGGCCTGCCCTACCATTTTCCAAGGAACGCAGAGCTTTACCTAATGATTCCTCAAAAGTTCGTCCAATAGCCATAATCTCGCCAACAGCCTTCATTCGAGTCGAAAGAGTGTCGTCGGTGCCATTAAATTTTTCAAAAGCAAAACGTGGAACCTTCACGACGCAATAGTCGATGGAAGGCTCAAAACAAGCAGGCGTAGCCTTTGTAATGTCATTCGTGATTTCATCTAGAGTGTATCCAACTGCCAATTTTGCGGCAGCTTTTGCAATTGGAAAACCGGTCGCTTTAGAAGCAAGTGCAGAAGAGCGGCTAACGCGTGGGTTCATTTCTATGATAACCATGCGTCCATTTTTAGGATTGATAGCAAACTGCACATTCGAACCGCCGGTCTCGACGCCAATTTTTTCGAGAATAGCAAGAGACGCAACTCTCATGCGTTGATATTCAACATCGCTTAGAGTTTGGGCAGGAGCAACGGTGATTGAGTCACCAGTGTGAACGCCCATTGCATCGAAATTCTCAATTGAACAGACGATGATTCCATTGCCTGCGCGGTCACGCATGACCTCCATCTCATATTCTTTCCATCCTTCGATGCTTTCTTCCACGAGAACTTCGCCGACTGGAGAAAGGTCGAGACCTTGCTCAACAATTTGTTCTAGTTCCTCTTCGTTGTGAGCAATTCCACCACCAGCTCCACCAAGGGTAAACGATGGACGCAAAACAACAGGAAAGCCAAGGTTGGAGACGATTTCCTTAGCATCCTCAACGCTGTAGGCATAGCCACTTCTTGCTGTTTCAATGCCAAGATCTTCCATGCATTCATTAAATAACTTGCGATCTTCTCCTCGCTCAATAGCATCGAGATCACAGCCAATCATCTCAACACCATATTTCTCGAGCACACCACTTTTTGCAAGTTCTACCGCAACATTTAGCCCAGTTTGGCCACCGAGCGTAGGCAAAAGAGCATCAGGACGCTCAGTTGCAATAATTTTTTCCACGAATTCCTTCGTAATTGGTTCCACATATGTTTTATGCGCAAGGCCAGGGTCAGTCATAATTGTCGCTGGATTACTGTTAACAAGAACTACTTCGAATCCGTCCTCTTTCAAAACCTTGCACGCCTGAGCTCCAGAATAGTCAAATTCACAAGCCTGTCCAATAACAATAGGGCCAGAGCCAATAACAAGAATTTTCTTTAAATCTTGACGTCTAGGCATTAGCTACCTCCTCTCCGTTCTCATGAGAAGGCTTTTTACTGTTTGATAGATTTAAAGGCGAAGAATCTTTCCTGTCAACCGCACTAGCCGTTGCACAATTACTTCCAAATCTCCAGCCAGCAAGTCTGTCTTTTGCAATATCGATGTTCAAATAATCGTCATCTCCATCCATTAAACGCGTGAATGCTGTAAATAGATAGTGAGAATCGGTCGGGCCAGGATTTGCCTCGGGGTGATATTGCACACAAAATGCAGGCACATCCATAAACTGAATGCCTTCCGCTGTGCCATCGTTTAAATTCACATGAGTGAGACGAATTCTTCCATATTTTTCATTTTTAACTACAGGTGCTACACCTGCTTGAACCCAAGCACGAAGATCCTCAGCAGAACCGTTGAGGCCCCGAGGTACTTCAACAGACTTATATTCATCCTCCAACTCACCAAGCGATGAGAAAACACATCCAAAACCGTGATTCTGTGAAGTGATTTCAACACGATGAGTTAGCAGGTTCAAAACTGGCTGATTGCCGCCACGATGACCATATTTCAACTTTTCAATTTCAGCGCCAGCTGCAATACTCATCATTTGATGGCCCAAGCAGATTCCAAAAATTGGCAACTTTCCTAAAAGCTCCCGAACTTGGACATATGTACCCTCAACCGCATCTGGATCACCTGGTCCATTTGAGAAAAATACGCCATCAGGATGCATACCAAGAACATCTTTTGCAGGGGTGTCCCAAGGAACAACTGTCAAATCACAACCGCAACGAACTAAATCTTCCAAAATTGCAAGCTTTGCACCGCAATCATACGCGACAACCTTATACTTCTTCTCGGCAGGCATTCCGAAAGCAAACGCTTGAGAAGCGGGCAATTCGTCAAACTTAGAAGCAGCCGCGCGAGACACAGTCTTCACAAGATTCTGTCCAACGATAGAAGTGGATTCTCTCACTTCTTCCAAGAGATGTTGTTCGTCTAAAACAACAGTCGAAACTGCAGCTTTTTGCGCGCCGAAGTCCCGAATATGACGAACGAGGGAGCGCGTGTCCACTCCCTCGATTGCAACGATTTTGTTTCTTATCAAAAAATCTGGCAGCGAAATCTCACTTCTGAAGTTTGAAGGAGTTTGGCACATGTCGCGAACCACAAGCGCGCGCATCGCAGGCGCCGCCGACTGGCAATCGTCAAGGTTAACTCCATAATTGCCAATTTGAGGATAGGTCATGGTCACAATTTGCCCAGCGTAGCTCGGATCTGTGATTACTTCTAAATAACCCTCAAGAGTCGTGTTGAAGCAAATCTCACCAAACGCCGTTCCGTCTACTCCACAAGAATAGCCTGAAAAACTCGTCCCATCCTCCAGAACTAACAGTGCCGGTTTCCTGCCAAATTTAGTAGTGTTTTTAAGAATAGTCTCAGAAAGTTTAGTCAATTACCTCGCCAGCTTTCAAAACAATGTTTCCATCCACCAAAACTTCGGTCGCGCGACCGACAAGTTCACACCCAAGAAAACCACTGTTTTCAGCTCGCGATTCGAATCCACCTTCGCCAACCGTCCATTTCAAATCAGGATCAAAAACAGTGATGTCAGCTGTTTCACCTTCTTCTAGTTTAACGGCTTTAGCGCGAAGAATCTCTCTCGGTTTAACACTCATTAAAGAAACTAGCTTTGAATAATCAATTTCGCCTGTTTTTACGAGATTCGTGTTTATCAAAGCAAGAGAAGTTTCAAGTCCAATCATTCCAAAAGGCGCAAGCTCGAATTCTCTGTCTTTTTCATATGCTGCATGAGGAGCGTGATCTGTGACAATAATGTCAACATCTCCTGACTTAACTCCCTCAATTAACGCTTTAGCATCAACTTCAGTGCGCAAAGGTGGATTGACCTTTAGAGAAGTAGGGTAGGTGTCGTCAATGTCATTCTCATTTAAGAACATGTGATGAGGCGTGGCCTCACACGTTACAGGCAAACTTTCTGCTTTTGCACGCTTAACGAGCTCTAATCCACGAGCAGTTGTAATGTGCTGAATGTGTAATGGGCAACCTGTTAGGCGACACATCGAAATGTCACGTTCAATCTCAACTTCCTCACCCTCAGCAGGCCATGGAGAAAGACCAAGGCGGGTGGAACATTTCCCCTCATTAACCTGGCCTTCGCCAACGAGAGAATCGTCTTGCGCATGAACAGAAACTACACAATCGAATTGAGAGGCATAATCCATGACAAGGCGCATGATCCCAGCTTTTTGAATTCCCGCACCGTCATCAGTGAACATGCGAACACCATGTTCGAACATGTCTCCTATGTCAGAGAGTGTCTCACCTTGACGCTCGTGCGTACAAGCTCCCGAAACTTCGACTCTGCAGTGGCCTTTTTTCTCGGCAACGGCTTTAACATATTCAACACCAACAGCGTCATCAATGCATGGGTCGGTGTTAGGCATCGCACAAACAGATGTAAAACCACCTTTCACAGCCGCGCGAGTTCCAGACTCAATGTCTTCTTTATGCTCAAAGCCTGGCTCACGGAGATGAACATGCGCATCAACAAGACCCGGAGTAACAATCTTTCCGCTACAGTCGATGATTTCTGCACCTTCAACAGAAAGATCTTTTCCAACTTCTGCAATTTTTCCGTCTTTAACATAAATGTCGGCAACTCCATCAATACCAACCTGTGGATCAACTAAGTGACCGCCTTTAAGAATCAAGTCCATCACTGACACCTCCCAACAAAAGATACATTGAAGCCATTCTTACAAGAATTCCTGCATAAACCTGATCAAGGATGAGCGAACGCTCAGGATGATCGGCCATGTAGCTGTCGAGCTCGACGCCACGGTTGATTGGTCCAGGGTGGCAAACTACAGCATGAGGTTTCATTAAATGCTCATGTTTTTCTGTTAGGCCGAATCGCTGATGATATTCGCGAATTGAGGGGAATGGAGCTCCTTCGATTCTTTCGTGCTGAACGCGCAGCATATAGACAACATCGAGATCAGGCAAAACAGAGTAGAAATCGCTAGTTTGCGAATCAGCGCCAAGGACCTCAACTTGCGCTGGCATGACTGTTGGAGGTGCCACAACACAAACGTTTGCACCCATGATTTTTAGTGCTGGAATGAGAGAGCCACACACGCGAGAGTGAGAAATGTCACCGACAATTCCCACGTTTAGTCCGTCGAGATGACCGAAACGCTCCCAAATTGAATAAAGGTCAAGAAGTGCTTGTGTTGGGTGCTGATGTTTTCCATCGCCCGCATCGATAACATGAACGCCTGAAACGTTCGATATCTTTTTGGGAACACCGGCATGACGATCGCGCACTACAATCAAATCAACTTTGTAGGAACAAAGGGTTTTGACAGTGTCAACGAGGCTTTCGCCTTTCACTGTGGAAGTTGAAGAGCCGCCAAAGTTCAAGCTGTTGGCAGAAAGCCTTTTTTCTGCAATTTCGAAACTTGAACGTGTTCTTGTAGATGGCTCGTTAAACATGTTAACGATGGTGGCGCCTTTTAGTGTTGGCACCTGTTTTACAGCGCGCTCATTTACGGCGCGGAAACGCTTCGCGTTTTTCAAAATCAACATGATGTCATCTGCGGAATATTCGCGCAAATCAATCAAGTCTTTGTGATTAAAGCCCACTTTTCATCTCCTATTTTTCATAAATCTCGACCGCATTTCTGCCGTCAACCTCTTCAAGGAACAATTTGACATCTTCGTGCGATGACGAAGGAACGTTTTTGCCAACGAAGTCAGCGCGAATTGGAAGCTCACGATGGCCGCGGTCAATGAGAACCGCTAGTTGAACCGTTTTTGGACGACCAATGTCCATGAGCGCATTGAGGGCGCTTCGGACAGTTCTTCCGGTGTAAAGAATGTCGTCAACCAAAATGACGTCCTTGCCGTCGATGTTAAACCGAATGTCGGTCATCTTGATTTCTGGAGAAAAATTGGTGGCATAATCGTCACGATAGAAGCTGATGTCAAGCTTACCATAGGGAATGTCAGCTCCTTCAATCTCCATCACCTTGTGGCGCAAGCGTCTGGCCAGCGAATCACCTCGCGTAACAACACCCACAAATACAATGTTGTCAGCGCCTTCGTTGAACTCCAAGATTTGGTGCGCCATGCGAGTGAGAGTTCTGTCAATTTCTTCACCAGTGAGAACGACAGATTTTAATGGTTTTGAATTCTCGCTCAAAAGAATCACTCCTAAAACTCAGAGCACATAGAGAGCGAGCAGAAGAAAAGCATAGCTAGATATAGTTATGGCATATGTCGCTTTGTCTTGTCGACCTCTCTGTGCCGCTTTTAAAGACTTTAGTGATTATATACGATTTTGTCGGCGTTGCGGAAGATTGTTGCGCATTCACGGCCTATCACTTCACATAACTCCCACATATCATGTCTCACATATTATGTCTGGCACCATTTCTGCACGTCTGTCACCGGTGTTATATGTCTGTCACCAGGGCTGCGAATTCATGACTGGCACTAGTGCTTTGCGTCTTTCACGAGCACTGGGAATTCATGACTGGCACTAATGAAACATCACTAATCAATCACGTCTGTCACCGGTGTTGGAAATTCATGACTGGCACTAGCAGCGTAACCAAACCAGCGAGACACGACTGACACTTGTGTTTCATGACTGGCACTTTTGCGAGGGAGATAGCAAGTTACGAAAAGAATAAGCAGAAATCACGAGAATAACGCCAGTAAATGCAAAATAAGCGAATTCTCAGGGATTGTTTAAAGGGCAAAAAATACCGCAAAACAAAACAAAACAAGCCATGAACTAGCCAAAAAGTTCAAGTGAAACTAATGACAACGCTTAAATTAGAGTGAACTTTCGTCTAGTACAGAGTTAGGTCAACTGTAAGTATCAGAGGTCGTGTTCTCACAACGCAGCAGCACAAAAACTTATATGACAAAACGAAATACCACGCTCAGAACTCTCAGTTTTAAAAATGCAAAAGTTATAAAGACATCCTTACGTCGCAAGAATGCTAACTTGATGCCTAGTCAGACCCGTGACCCGAGAAATTTGATTTATATTAGATCCAAGTTTTAGAAGCGACTTCACAAGTTTTCTTAAAAGTGACCTGGACAGAGCAGATATTCTGCCAAGATTTTTCTCTTTCA
>OLSE01000631.1_pt1 | contig 40090 bp, 42 predicted proteins | sample 1673191 | NCBI WGS metagenome assembly OLSE01 (sample SAMEA3136764, study PRJEB25190) | human gut metagenome | biome: human gut; feature: human-associated habitat; material: faeces | place: Austria | collected 2013
GAGATGAAGTGTAAATAAAGACAGTATTACGAAGAAATTATTTGAAGATAAAGAAGTATTCGCAAGCTTTATCAATGGTGTGATCTATCAGGGAAGAAAGATCCTTTCCTCTCATCATTTAAAAGAGGTCAATCTTTATGGAATACCAGGCAGAATTGTACTTAAAGAAATTCAAAGAGAATCACAGACACAGAGAAAAACTGCCACCGATCATCAGTGTGGTGTTCTATACAGGGAAAGAGGAATGGAAACAGTACAGAAGCCTGTATGAGTGTGTTCAGTTGTCTAAAGAGATCGAACCATGGATCAGCGACTATAAGCTGCATGTGTTTGGGTGTGCCCAGAATGAGATCGAATTTGATAATATAGATTTAAATTTCTTTGTATGGGGACTAAAATACAGTTATCAGAACAAATGGGAATATTTAATGACCAAATTCAAAAACAAGATCATAAAGAGAGGCACGATGAAAATGTTATCGGAGATGTGTGGACAGAAGGAGGAGTTAAAAGATATGGAAGAAAGAGTTGAAGTCACTCATGAACTGGGCAGTTATCAAAGAAGAATGATCGATCGTGGTGAATGTAATGTAATTAAAACTCTGTCACAGACAATGTCAGTGGAAGAAATCTCAAATGCAATACAAAAACCAATTGAAGATATTAAAAGGATTTTAGAATCCAGATAGTCAAACTAAAAAAGGCAGGATAAAAGGGTTTGTCCTGCCTTTTTACCAATATAGAAAAGTCTTTAGCATAAGTGATATTTTTTCAACGATGTAATGCTTGTTTTGCGAATGAATGGTAATGATGCGCTTGTTCTAAATCATGAATATTTTCATATTGTTGAGCAATTAGTGTATATATGGATGCCTGCTTTTCATTTTGATACTGTAAAGCCTGTTGTTTTAATGGCTCAATATAGTTAGCTTTATGATCAAGAAAAATATCGTAGATCATTTTAGCTTCTGCATACATAGGCCTGTTTGAATCCATTTTCTCTAAGATTTCTAAACAGTGGCCTTTATCTTTTTGTTCTAAATAATAATTAAAGGCAATATGAATAATTTCGTTTGATCGTGCCTCATTTAGCGGCATTTGTAAGAGTGTATTCAATTGGTTTTGAACGCCTTGCTTGTTTTGTTCTATTCTATATCGATTCAATAATACGTATTCTTTTGTATATTTATCGATGAATATTCGATTGATTGAATTATTTAATAGTTGATCCATTTTTATAAAATTTTTTTCTTTTAAATATGTAAAAAGCTTCTTTTTTTGTCGATAAGAAAAGAATATAAATAAAATGACAAAAATAAATAGAAGACACCCTGTAACTAAATAAATCATATCTATTCTCCTCGTATAATTAGAACGCGTCTTTTAAAGAAGTTGTCAAAGATTGAATAAAGGCTTCATAGGTTGGATTCTTTAATATCATATCTAATGTGTCGTCATTTCGTACTAAATTAGAAAGATAATGCCAAATCTGAAAAGCTTTTGGATTGTTTTTTTCGACGGATACCAACATAATCAGCTGAACCATATGTGTTGCATCCCAGCGTATCGGTCTATCTAATATCGCAACCGAAACAAAAGTATCTTTGGACAATGGGGTTAAGGGATGTGGTACCGCTATATGGTTCCCAAAATATGTAGGAGAAATATCTTCTCTGGCCTCAATTGTTTCCATGAAGTGATCCGGAAGTTCATACTTTTTAGCGGCGTTGTCACAAAGTTGTTTCAAAACTTGTGATTTGGAAGATAAAGAACCAGAAAAGAAACAAACTTTATCAAATTTATCCAAAATGCTTTTGATGCTGGTATAACCATTGATAGCTAAATTGATGCGGTCAAAATCTTTTTCATCTGGGAAAATATTGATTTTCGTAATACCACCTTTGTACTTATCCATATCATCATCGGTCGAAAAAATCGCATCATAGTTCTCAATATCATAATCCTCTGAATTGGAATCTGCAAAAGTGACTTCTGAAATCTGGTTAGGAAACCAGCTTAAAATTCTATGGCGTAAAAGAACTGTTTCAGACTTTCGCAGTGTCGTTAAAATCAGAACTCTCTTATTAAAATTGACTAAATTTAACTTTTCCAAACCGTAGTTAAAATACAATGCCAAAAATGAAACTTCATCCTGTGAAACATCTAAATCAAAATGTTTAGATAATAAAATGGAGAAATAAATCGCAATATCATAAGCAAGAGGAAATGTTTGGCGAATTTCAGGAGCCATTTCATTTTCTAACTGTGTTCGAGAACGTATGCGATAAAACATAGGGATCAGGTGAAGAGCCAAATATAGTTTCATGGTTTCATCCGTTTCATAGTTTACGCTGAATTTTTGGTGAATCAGGATAAAGGCCTGATTGATAAATTCGTTGATGTCTGAGCGTAATTCGTTATCTTGCCAATATCGACCTTTTCCAAGGATGGTTTGCGTTAATAAAATAGTTTCATTTTGGAAAGAAGTAACGCTGATATTATAAATTGGTAAAAAATGGTTCAAGATATTTTCGCTGATTTTATATTCGATTCGATCCATGATATCTTGATCTTCCTGCATTTCCACAACGTTTCCATGTTTTACACGATGCACGGCAAGGGCGACATGGGTTGTGATGTTTTGTAGCGATTGCTCATTAATCTGATATTTAAAACGAATAAAGGCATCCGCTACAATATTATAGATCCTTCCTAAGTTTTCGGAAATTGCATAGGGACTTAGATTATCATAAATCATATCGTTTTGTATCATGCAGAGCCGTTTATCAATTTCTCGTCCTTCGATTTTATAGCCGTAATTTGTCTTGTAGACCAGGGACAGCTTATATTTTTTAAGCTTTTCACGAACTTCATGAATGCTTTTATATAACGTGGATTCACTGATATATAGTTTTTCAAATAATGTGTATTTCGATACATAACCGGTAGAATCTAATAAAAGTTGAATCAGAGTCAGTGTACGATCACCTTGTTGTTTTTTGATAGCCTGATCCATTTGTTTTTTAGAAGATTCGATGGCTGTATAAGCTTGTTCGGAATTTTCTGTAACTACTCGTGTACCTTTTGAAGGGAGAGTCTGCAATTCAAAGGTGTTCTGTTTGGCACTGAATTGTTTAATTGCTTTAATATCTGTTTTGATCGTACGAACGCTGATACCAAATAGATCCGCAAGTGTCTTGGAAGAATAAAATTCATCTTCGTGATGTAACAAATGTTCAAGAATTTCATATTGTCTTTTTGTCATCATCTGTATGAGTCTCCTTTCCTTTTTAAGTATATATGAACTGGGATTCCTTTTTTTTTGATTTCTTTGCACCATTCTTAGTGCAAAAAGATACAAAAAAAGAAGTTTTGAATTGCACCAATTACAGTGCAAATCTTCAAGAAAAAACATAAATTTTGAATGCTATACTGAGGATGAAATTCAAAGCGCTATGAATCAGTCGAAAGGAGAATTCAGATGGAAGAACGACTTTCTATTTTCATCTTCAATCATGGTCGGTTCGGAGAAGAACTGATTAAAAGTGCCGAGCTGATCACAGGAAAGATTGATAATATTCAGGCTTTCTCTTTGTTGCCGGGTATGTCGATTGAAGATTTTTATGAAACGGTAAAAGAACCGGTACAAAAAAAGGAAGGAAAAAAATTGATTCTTTGTGATCTGTTTGGTGGAACACCATGCAATGTAGCGATGATGATTTCGCTGCAACAGAAAATTGATATTGTCTGTGGAGTAAATCTGCCCATGTTGATTGATGTGGTGTTATCCAGAGGATCAGGGAAGTCATTGGATGAAATTGTAAAGGGTGCATTGGAAACCGGTCAAAAGTCGGTTAGCACACCGGAAAAGATACAGAGAGGGTGAGAGAATGGCAGGTATTAAATTGGCACGTGTGGATTTCAGATTGATGCACGGACAAGTGGTGACAACCTGGATCCAGCAAGTATCCGCAAATGCGATATTGATTATTGATGATAAGTTAGCATCGGATAAATTTTTGGCACAAGTTTTCTTGATGGCAGCGCCTCCGGGTATTAAGATTGCGATCAAATCAATTAAGAAAGCAGTTGCCGGTGTTGAAAAAGGTGCTTACAACAACTTGGATCTTCTGGTTTTGTTTAAATCTGTAGAGAATGCGAAGAAAGCAATTGATGCAGGATTCCCTGTAGAAAGTCTTCAGATTGGCGGACTGGGAAGTGGAACGGATAAAGTAATGATCTCCAATGAAATTTCATTAAGTCAGAAAGAAGCTGACATGTTGGAAGAATTGAATAATAGAGGCATAAAAGTCACTTTACAAGTAACACCAAAAGATCCGCTTATTACTTTGGAAGAAGCGTTAAAAGAAGTCAGGAAATAAGCAGGAGGAGAGAATATGAGTTTTGGATTAGCTTTAACGTTTGGAATCTTATATTGGTTCGCAACGAACAAACTTTGGTATGGTTGGCTGCATCTGACAAGACAACCGTTAGTATTGGCAGTTCCTATTGGATTGATCATGGGAAACTTAGAAGATGCGATGAAGATTGCCGCATCTTTACAGCTGATTTACTTGGGTGCCATTGCACCAGGAGGTACTTTACCTTCTGATGAAGCTCTGGCTTCCTGTATAGCGATTCCGTTGGCACTGGCTGCCGGTTTGGAACCAGAAGTTGCAACCACATTGGCAGTTCCGGTAGGACTGTTAGGTGTATTGATTGATAATATCAAACGTACTTATCATTCTTATTTTGTACATAGAGCAGATTTGGCAGCAGCCAAGGGCGATACCAAAGGTATGGGACGTAATGAGTTTTGGTATCCTCTATGGTGTTCACTTCCTTTAAGAATCATTCCTACAACATTAGCTTTGATGTTTGGTACAGATGCTGTGGCAGCTTTCCTGGAAGCAATTCCGGCATGGGCTACAAATGGTTTAACTGTTGCCGGTGGTTTGTTGCCAGCTCTTGGATTTGCGGTAACGATTATGGTAATTGGTAAGAAGGAACTGATTCCTTACTTTATCTTAGGTTTCGCGGTATATGCATTCTCTGGTATCAATACAATCGGATTGGCCGTAATTGGTATCTGTATCGCATTCTTGCAGTCACAGTTTGCGCCTAGAGCACAAGAAGGAGCATTGGCTACCGCTGCCGTAGAAGATGATGAAGGCGAAGAGGGGGATTTCTAATATGAGTCAACATACATTAACAAAGAAAGACGTCGTTCGTGGTTGGGCCAAGTATTACACTTGTGCAGAAGTCAGTTCAGGTTTTGAACGTTTGACAGCACCGGCTGAAGAATTGGAAGCTTCTTCGGAAATGATCTCTAACTTAAAAGTTGGTCTGATGGGACCGTTGGCCGGTATCGGAGATACGGTTAACCATGGTATGCTTCGTCCATTATTGTTGTCGATGTTTATTCCAATCGCATCGGCTGGATCTTGGATTGCTGGTATTGGCCCATTAGTAATTTGGGCTGTTGCAATTTCGATCTTTGCCTATATTTTAGTGACAAGAGGATATGTACAAGGACAAAAATCGGTTGTGTCGATCCTGAAATCAGGAAAGCTAAATCAATATATTCAGATGGCCAGTGTTTTAGGTTTGTTTATGATGGGTGTTCTTTCCAGTACTTACGTTAAACTATCAACCGCTATTTCCTGGACTAATGCTGTTGGAGAAGAACAAACTTTACAGTCTGTATTGGATGGAATCTTCCCGAATGTATTGCCATTGTTAGTTGTATTTGGTGTGTATTTCTATATTAAGAAAGCCGGACCGAAATATGTACGTATTCTGATTTCGATTCTGGTGATCTCGGTAGTATTGTCATTCTTTGGAATTGTTTAGGAGGCATCGTTATGGATAATGAAAAATGGATCAGTTTAGATGGTAAGGTTGCAATCGTAACCGGTGGAGCTATGGGTATTGGTGAAGCTATCGTCAAAGATTTAAAAGGATGTGGAGCCAAAGTCGCAATCTTTGATATGGCAGACCCAAAAGAAGAATCTTTGGATGAAAATACAATTTTCGTTAAACTTGATATTCGCGATAAAGAAGCTGTGGAAAAAGCAGTACAGCAAGTTGCTGATACATTTGGTACAGTTGATGTGCTTGTCAACAATGCAGGGGTAACACGACCTCGAATTTTGGTTGATTACTATGGAGAACAGCCACAATATGAGCTAAATGAAAAAGATTTCGACTTCATGGTTAGTATCAATGAAAAAGGAACGTTTATCGTATCACAGGCTGTTACTCGTATATTCTTTAAAAAGAAATCGGGTGTTATTATCAATATGTCATCTTGTGCAGGCTTAATGGGATCTAGAGGGCATAGTTGTTATTCCGCAACAAAAGCTGCGATTCATGCCTTTACAATTTCATGGGCCAAAGAATTAGGCCCTTACAATATCCGTGTTGTTGGGGTAGCACCGGATATTTTGGATAGAACACCAGCGAACAATGATGAAAAATATCGAGCACAGGCCTATGGACGTGGCTGGAGTGTAGATACAAAGCCGGAAGAATTCTTTAAAAACTATAAGAAGTCCATTCCGTTAGGAAGACCGGGTCATCTATCAGAAGTTGCAGACTTGATCTGTTATCTGGTTTCTGATCATGCAAGCTATATTACGGGTATTACCATTCCGGTTTCCGGAGGAAAAAGTAAAGGATAAAAACGAGCCTGCGGAATGCAGGCTTGCTTATTCTAAAGGAGTTTAACTATTATGAAAAATGCAGTAATTATCGGTGCTGGGCAAACAGGTCGAGGTTTCATTGCTCCAATTCTTCAAGATGATGAATATACAATCACTTTTATTGATAAGGATGAAGAATTGATCAAATCTTTAAATCAAAAGAAAGAATATTCAATTCGCTATTTTGGTAATACAGCACCAACTAGAAAAATAGATGCGTTCAAAGCTTTTGTATCTACTTCAGAAGAAGCGGCAGAGGCCCTTAGAAATGCAGATGTGATTTGTACAAGTGTTTTTTCCAGTCATTTGGCAGAATTAATTCCTTTGCTTAGGGAAGTTGAAAAAGAACGAAAAACACCAATGCAGATCATATGCTGTGAAAATGGGGTGAATGTTAAAAAAGATCTTGTTGCCGCAAAGTTAAACGCATGTATTACAGAAGGAATCATCTTTTGTACGACACTTCGTCCCAATAAAGATTCATTAGATCTTTTATGTGAAAACATACAAGATTTACCGATTGATGCTTCAGTTGAAGGATTAACAGTATCTGTCAGACGCATGCCGTTAGAAAGAAAATTTGCGGATTTAATCCAAAGAAAAATTTATACATATAACTTCATGAGTGCAATTGTATCGTATTTAGGATGGTATAAAGGATATGAAATATATGGAAAGGCTGCTAACGATTCAGATATTGCTTATGTAATAGAAAAAATCAAACCAGTCGTAAGCAGGGTCATTGCTCACGTTTATGCGATTTCTGAGGAAGAACAATTGGCTTTTACACAGCGTGCTATTGATAAGTTTCAAAATGAGGAAATCATTGATACGATTTATCGAAATGCCAGACAGGCAAAAAGAAAGTTGGGAGCGAATGAAAGAATTTTATCGCCTATGCGCATGGCTACCCAACAAGCAGAAGATATCACGTGGATGAAACTGATTGCGGTTGCGGCTATGGATTATGCGGTTTGCGAAGAAAACGAGGAACTGGAATCAGTATATCAAGATTTACAGGCATTTCTTTCAGAAAAAGATATACTTGATATCCGCAACTTGTTAGAGAAGTTTCAATCCAAAGAGTCATTATCAAAAATGATACAAAGTTTATGATTAGTGTAGCTTTTTTTGATATTGATGGTACTTTATTGGAAATGGGCAACCCTCATATGTCAGAAAGTACCATACAGGCTTTGTTCCAATTAAGGGAAAAAGGAATCAAAATTGTTATCGCAACAGGCAGGTCTACATTAAGGATGCCGGAACTTCCTATATCGTTTGATGGTTATATTAATTTTAATGGGCAATATTGTGTAGTAGAAAATAAAATTATTTATGAAAATTGCCTTCAAAATGATGAAGTACAAAAAATCATAGAGAATGCTCATGCCATGAATAAAGGTGTAGGATTGGCAGGATTAGATTTCTTCGGATGCAATCTTTATGACGAAAGATTGGCCAGATATTTAAAAAATACCAGGCCAGACTATCCTTTGTTGAATAATTTTAAAGATCATGCAAAAGAAAAAATATTTCAAATGGTGATACCGGTATCTAAAGAAGAAGAGGAGATTTTGTTTAAAGGTACAAAGAACAGTAAAGCGGTGCGATGGAGTTCGATGGCTGCCGACATCATTCCAAAACAAGGTGGAAAACAAATTGGTATTCAAAGAGTACTGGATGCTTATCATATTTCCAATGAAGAGGCTATTGCCTTTGGAGATGGAGAAAATGATATACCGATGTTGAAGATGGTAGGCTGTGGTATTGCCATGGGGAATGCATCAAATTTAGTGAAAGAGGTGGCCAATCATGTCACTGATGTTGTGCAGAAAGATGGAATTTTAAAGGCTTTAAAAATATTACATATCTTATGAAATCGGGGAAATACGGAGACTAAAAGGGTTTCCGTATTTTATTTTTTTGTAAAAAATCATAAATTTTGAATATCAAACTATTTACTTTGAAAGTCAAAGTAACTATAATACCTTCGTTAGATGTTTTGAATGTCAAAACAAATAGGAGGAAAAAGTTATGCTTGAAGAAATTAAAAAAGTATTGGTAGATGCGATCAATGTAGATGAAGAAGAGATCAAACCGGAAGCAAAACTAAATGATGATTTAGGAATTGATTCTTTGGCCGCTGTTGAATTGGCATTGGAACTGGAAAATGAATTCGATATCCGTATTGAAGATGAAGAACTGGCTAAATTGGAAACAGTTCAGGATGTTATGGATATCATTGAAGCAAAAAAGAAGTAAGTTAATAAACAATCAATGAGCTAAGCAAACTTGGCTCATTTTCAGTAAGGAGCGATGGATATGGAAACAAATCAGATCAGAGAAATCATTGAAATCTTTGAAGCTAGTGGACTTTCTCATATGGAACTGGAAGAAGGAAATCTGAAGATTCGTTTGGAAAAACCGGCTACACCTTCTATGAATGCACCGGTGACACAAATTGTGCACACACCGATGCCAAAAGAGGTGGAGAAAGTCAAACCTGAAGAAAAGATTACGGTCAATTCGCCATTGGTAGGAACGTTCTATCGGGCAAAATCGCCTAAAGATAAACCTTATGTACAGGTAGGAGATCTCGTTCATGTTGGTGATGTGATTTGTATGGTCGAAGCCATGAAGACCATGAATGAGATTCAGTCGGATAAAGAGGGAACCGTCAAAGAAGTTCTGGTAGAAGATGGAGCGATGGTGGAATTTGATCAAGCCTTGATCGTATTGGGAGATATGGAATGATCCGCCGTTTACTGATCGCCAATCGAGGAGAGATTGCGGTTCGTATCCTTCGTGCCTGTAAGGAAATGGGCATTGAAACCGTCGTGGTGTATTCCAGTGCCGATAAAGAGTCATTGGTGGTACAGTTAGCCGATCAGGCGGTTTGTATCGGTCCTGCCATGGCTAAAGAAAGCTACCTGAATATGCATATGATCTTACAGGCGGCTTGTTCAACGGGTTGTGATGCGATTCATCCCGGTTATGGCTTTTTAAGCGAGAATGCCAAATTTGCTCGTTTGGTTCAGGAATGTGACATGATCTTTGTCGGTCCCAGTCCACGCTTGATTGATTTGATGGGAGATAAAACACAGGCTCGAAAACGGATGAAGGAAGCCGGCGTACCGGTTGTTGAAGGCTGTGAGGATTCATTGACCAGCTTAAAACAGGCTAGATCCATGGCCGATTCCATCGGGTATCCGGTCATTATCAAGGCCAGACATGGCGGTGGCGGACGTGGTATGCGTATCGTTTATCAGGAAGATGAGCTGGAAAATGCGTATATCGAAGCCAAACAGGAAGCTAAAGCCTGCTTTGAGAACGATGAAGTGTATATGGAACGGTATGTACAAAATCCTAAACATATCGAAGTACAGCTGTTAGGCGATCATTATGGTCATGTGATTCACCTGTATGAAAGAGATTGTTCGTTCCAGCGAAAAAATCAAAAAATGATTGAGGAAGCACCTTGTTCCATCTTAAAGGAAGAAGATCGTCAACGTCTTCTACAAAGTGCTGTGAACGCCGCAAAGTCGATTGGTTATGATTCTGTGGGAACCATGGAGTTTTTGATGGACTTTCAGGGGCGTTTCTACTTTATGGAGATGAATACACGAATTCAGGTCGAGCATCCGGTAACGGAAGCCATTACCGGTATCGATCTTATCAAATGGCAGATTCGTGTGGCCACCGGTCAAAAACTGACGATTCAACAGGAAGATGTTCACTGTAACGGCTATGCGATGGAATGTCGAATCAATGCCGAGGATGTAGCTCATGATTTTGCACCGAATTCCGGCCCTATTCAGTTTATGCATACACCGGGCGGCTTTGGTGTTCGTGTGGATACGGCTGTTTATAATGGCAGCGTGATTTCACCGTATTATGATTCGATGATCTTAAAGCTGATCGTCTTTGCCCCTACACGTTTGGAGTGCATCAAAAAGATGCGGGCGGCTTTGGAAGAAACGATCATCGATGGTGTAAAAACAAATATTGAGTTTAATTATCTGGCATTATACCAGAAGGAATTTATCGAAGGCAGTCATAATATTGGCTATGCCCCGATCTTATTAGAAAGGTTGAAGGAAAATGGACAGTTTATTTAAGGAACGGAAAAAACGTCTGGATATCTTTCATCAGTGGCGTAAAAAGCCACAGCCCAAGGCCAAAGAGATTCCGGATCATGTTTTTATGACCTGTTCGCATTGTCATGCTTCTATTGCGACAATGGATCTGATTCAGGATCAATATGTCTGTCCAGTTTGTCATCATCCTTTTAAGATATCGGCTCGTGAACGGATTCGTCAGGTTGTCGATGAGAATACATTTAAAGAAACTGAAGCGAAAATGATCAGTATGGATCCCGATCATTTCCCCGGCTATCAGGAAAAGCTGGAACGTATGCAACATCAAACGGGTATGCGGGAAGCTGTGATTACCGGAATCGGAAAGATTCAGGGACATCCGTGTGTGCTGGCGGTCATGGATTCTAACTTCTTTATGGGAAGTATGTCCGCTGCCGTTGGAGAAAAAATCACACGGACCATTGAACTGGCCACCAAAAAGAAAGTGCCGGTCATTATCTTTTGTACCAGCGGTGGAGCGCGTATGCAAGAAGGGATTCTTTCGCTAGTGCAAATGGCTAAAACATCAGCTGCTTTAAAGAAACACAGCGATGCCGGTTTACTATCCATTACCGTGTTGACCCATCCGACCACCGGCGGTGTCAGTGCCAGCTTTGCGATGTTAGGCGATATCATTTTAAGTGAGCCTTATGCCCTGGTTGGGTTTGCGGGCAAGCGTGTTATCGAAGATACGATCCATGAAAAGCTGCCGGAAAATTTTCAGACAGCTGAGTTTGTCTTGGAGAAGGGGTTTATCGATCGTATCGTACCTCGTGAAAAGATGAAGCAGGAATTGGGAATGTTGCTGGGATTTCATTCCGGAAGGAGTGCATCATGAATTTAAAGGAAGCACAAAAACAAATCAGTGAGATCAAAGCCCGTCAGATGGCATTGGATGAAAAAGATATTGATACCTGGCACCAGTACCAGAAACAAATTCGTAAGCTGGAACAGGAAACCATATTAACCCCCTGGGATCATGTGGAATTAGCGCGGCGTCCTGACCGCCCGAAAGCCCAGGATTATATAGAATTGTTGTTTGATGATTTTATGGAGCTGCATGGTGATAGAAGGAGCTTAGATGATCCGGCCATGTTGGCAGGGATTGCCCGATTCCATGGCATCCCGGTTACGATACTTGCACAGTCCAAAGGGAAAACGGTGGAGGAAAATCTTCGCCAGCATTTTGGAATGCCACAACCCGAGGGCTACCGCAAGGCTCTTCGCCTGGCGAAACAGGCGGAGAAGTTTCACCGCCCTGTCATCACATTTGTCGACACGCCCGGCGCCTATCCGGGTAAGGAAGCCGAAGAAAAAGGACAGGCACAGGCTATTGCTGAATGTTTATACACTTTTTCCTCTATACAAACGCCTGTGATCTGTTTCGTGCTTTCTGAAGGTGGCAGTGGCGGTGCACTTGCGTTAAGTGTCGCAGATAAGATCTTTATGTTGGAATATGCAGTTTATTCGGTTCTTTCACCGGAAGGCTTTGCCTCGATTTTGTGGAAGGATGGATCGCGTGTAAAAGAAGCCTGTGATGTCATGAAGATGACAAGTGCAGATCTTTTGGAAAGAAAGGTCATCGATGCCATTGTTCCAGAACCATTCGGAGGAGCTGCTACCGATATTCATGGTGTGGCTGAAAAGATGGATCAGATGCTTCGTCAGGCACTGGAAGAAACACTGCATACCAAGGTGCGTGCTTTAGTGGATGCACGCTATGAAAAGTTTAGACGTTTAGGAGATGGCGCATGGAAAATGTCAAAATAGTAGGATGTGGCTATGCCAGAGCCTCTTCAAAAATAGAAAATGAAGCTTTAAAAAAAGCGGTGGATACCAGTGATGAATGGATCCAAACTCGTACCGGTATTGCTTCTCGCTATATCTCTGAAACAGAGAATACCAGTGACTTAGCTATACGTGCGGCGCAAAAAGCTATACAGAATGCGCAAATCAATACCTCACAGATTTCCATGATCATCGTGGCAACCTGTACACCGGATAACGTAACCCCTTCGGTTGCCTGTATTGTGCAGGAAGCATTAGGGTTAAATGATAAACCGGTCATGGCCTTTGACATCAATGCTGCCTGCAGTGGATTCTTGTTTGCCCTGCAATGTGCAACTTCGATGCTTCAAAAGGGATATGCGTTAGTCATTGGAGCCGAAACTCTATCCAAGATCTTAGATTGGAGCGATCGCAATACGTGTGTATTGTTTGGAGATGGAGCCGGTGCGGTTTTGATACAAAGAGCGCAGGATGGTTCTACAATGGATTTCTATGCTCGCTCTAAAGGCGATAAAGAACATGCGCTCTATTGTGCCGGACGATCTTTACAGCCGGATTTGGAGAATGTAGCACAGGATAAACCGTATTTATCCATGAATGGTCGTGAAGTCTTCCGCTTTGCGATTCAGGCGATGCCCGATGCGATTTATGGGGTGTTACAGGGACAGCCGGTAGAAGAGATGGATTTGATGATCCCGCATCAGGCCAACATTCGCATTTTAGAATATGTCAGTAAGAAAATGAAATTCCCAATGGAGAAGATGTTTGTCAATCTGGATCAGTTTGGCAACACTTCGGCAGCCAGCGTACCCATTGCGTTAGCGCAGGCATGGGAAGAACACAAGATCAAAGAAAACATGGATCTGGTACTGGTCGGATTTGGAGCCGGGTTTACCTGGGCCGCCTGTAAGATCCATATCGAAGGAGGAAAACACCAATGATGATCAACCAGATGTTACAAATCAAATATCCTATATTTCAGGGAGCTATGGCCAATATTGCGACAGCTCGCTTTGCAGCCGATGTATCCAATAGTGGCGCCTTAGGTATTTTAGGAACCGGTGCAATGAATGCGGCACAGGTTGCCGAAAGTATTGATGAAATTCGGACATTAACGGATAAACCGTTTGGAGTCAATGTGATGTTGATGAATCCGGATACCGATGCGATCATGCAGGTGATTGCCGAAAAAAAAGTTCCTGTCGTAACAACCGGTGCCGGAAATCCCGGAAAATATATGGAAATGTTAAAAGCTAGTGGAACCAAAGTCTTTCCAGTCGTAGCCAGTGTAGCGTTGGCAATCCGAATGGAAAGAGCCGGAGCCGATGGTATCATTGCCGAGGGAACCGAAGCCGGAGGCCATGTTAATGAACAAACCACGATGGCATTAATCCCACAGGTTGTCGATGCGGTCAATATTCCGGTCATTGCGGCCGGTGGTATTGCCGATGGACGAGGCTTTAATGCCGCTTTATCCTTAGGTGCTGTTGGTGTACAGGTAGGAACTTGTTTGTTGGCCAGTGAGGAATGTCCGATTCATGAGGCTTATAAAAATGCGGTTTTGAAGGCCAAAGATACAGATACCGTGGTTACCGGAAGAACATTAAATACGCCGGTTCGAATTTTAAAGAATTCAATGAGCCGTCAGTATTTAAAGTTGGAAAGAAGTGGAGCTAAGCCGGAAGAAATGGAAAAGCTGACCTTAGGTGGTTTGCGCAGAGCTGTTTTTGAAGGAGACATGAAAACCGGTTCGGTCATGATGGGACAGGTTGCCGGTCTATGTAAAGAAATTCGTCCGTTAGCCCTCATTTTTGAAGCGATGATGCAGGATTCAAAAAGACAGTTTGAAGAACTGAAGCAGAAAATTGAGGCCTTAGAATGTTAAAACCGGTAAAGATCAAAGATAAGGTCTTGGAAGTTCCGATCATTCAAGGTGGAATGGGAATCGGCGTTTCTTTATCTAACTTAGCTCTGGCTGTTCGAAAAGAAGGCGGTATGGGTGTGATATCTGCCGCTATGCCAGGCTTTCAGGAGCCGGATTTTGAAACCCAGCCGATTCAGGCCAACATCCGTGCGCTTCAAAGAGAAATTCAGAAAGCTAAGATGACCGAACGTGGTTTGTTAGGTGTCAATATTATGGTGGCTAGTCAGAATTATGGAACCTATGTCAAGGCAGCTATAGAAGCCGGTGTTGATGCGATCATTTCCGGCGCTGGATTGCCATTGGATCTGCCCAAATACAGCAATGGTAATGTCTTGTTGGCGCCTATTGTATCCAGTGGAAAGGCATGTCGCCTGATCTGTCGAAGATGGGATTCGCATCATAACACAGCACCGGATTTTGTGGTCATTGAAGGACAGAAAGCCGGCGGACATTTAGGCTTTAAGCTAAAGGAATTACAGGAAGGCACTTTTCAGTCACTGGAAGAAATCTTAGAGGATGTTCAACAGGAACTGGAAGTCTTTCGTCAAAAATATCAAAAAGAAATTCCGGTTTTTGTAGCCGGCGGCGTTTTCACTCATGAAGATATTGAACATTTCATTGAGTTGGGAGCGGATGGTGTACAAATGGCTACACGTTTTATCGCTACCAGAGAATGTGATGCGCATGAAAACTTTAAACAGATGATCATACAAGCTAAAAAGGAAGATATCGTATATGTCAAAAGCCCGGCCGGTTTTCCCGGAAGAGCGGTTCGCAATGCCTTTGTTCAAAAGACAGAGAAACAGGCAAACCAAAGAATCACAAATTGTTTAGGTTGTATGATTCCTTGTCATCCTGGTGATACACCGTATTGTATAACGCGTGCTTTAATTCGTGCGGTGCAGGGAGATCAGGAAAATGGTTTGTTTTTTACGGGAACCAGTGCCGAAAAAATAAATGAAATGACAGATGTACATTCATTGATGGAAAGCCTGAAAACAGGCAGGAAAGGATAACTTATGACAACAGCATTTCTGTTTGCGGGACAGGGATCTCAGATTGTCGGTATGGCCAGGGATTTTTATGATCATTGTCCAGAAAGCCGAGAGCTGATGGATTCCTTTACATGTGATTATGATATCAAAAAGTTGTGTTTTGAAGGACCACAGGAAATTTTGAACGATACAGCCTATGCCCAAAGTTCAATCGTAGCGGCTTCTTTAACGATTTTAGAAGCCATTAAAACAAAAGGAATTCAGGGTGATGTTTGCGCCGGTTTATCACTTGGTGAATACAGCGCGTTATGTTATGCCGGAGCGATGGATGCCCAAAGTGCTATTGATATCGTTCGTCAAAGAGGAATTTTGATGGCTAATGCCTTACCGGCCGGGACAACAGGAATGTCGGCTGTTTTGGGGTTATCGGCAGAAAAGATCGAAGAGGTTTGTAAGGAGATACAAAGTAAAGGGCTGGTTTTAGAAATTGCCAATTATAACTGCCCGGGACAGATCGTTGTAACCGGACAAAAGGAAGCCTTGGAGCAGGCAGAAGCTTTGTTGATGGAAAAAGGTGCACGAAGAGTGCTGCCTTTAAGTGTCAGCGGTGCTTTCCACAGTTCTTTACTGCAGGATGCCAGTCTGGAGCTGGAAAAGGTATTACAACAAAGCAAGCTAAGTCTGCCAAAACTTTCGGTCTATCACAATATCAGTGGCGATAAAGAAACGGTAAACTCTACCGAAGATCTGATTGAAATCTTGAAACAACAGATTTGCCACAGTGTACGCTTTGAACAGACGATTCGCAATATGATTCGTGATGGTGTGGATACCTTTGTAGAGATCGGACCGGGAAAAACATTAAGTGGATTTGTACGTAAAGTCGATCGAAGCGTAAAGGTTTATACGATCAATTCCATAAAAGATCTGGAAGGAATGGTTGAAGCATGGAACAAGTAGAAAAGACAGCACTGGTCACAGGGGCCGGAAAAGGAATCGGTAAAGCCATTGCCCTGGCATTTGCCCAAGTCGGTTACAATGTAATCATTAACTATAATGGTTCAAAAGAAGCGGCACAATCGGTGCTCAAAGAAGCCGAAAGCTATGGTGTTAAGGCGATTACGATCCAGGCGGATGTATCTAAGGATGAACAAGTTAAAGCGATGATCGATCAGGCAATGGAGCAGTTTGGTCGTATTGATGTGCTGGTCAACAATTCTGGAATCAATAAAGATGGATTGATGATGCGAATGAGTTTAGAAGACTTTCACAAGGTCATCGCCGTCAATCTGGAAGGAACGTTTAACTGTATCAAACATGTATCACGTATCATGATGAAACAACGTTCTGGTTCGATCATCAATATGTCCAGTGTAGTGGGTTTGATTGGAAATGCCGGACAGGCAAACTATGCATCCAGTAAAGCCGGTGTGATAGGTCTGACAAAATCGGCAGCCAGAGAACTGGCATTACGACAGATTCGTGTCAATGCGATTGCGCCGGGATTTATCGATACGGATATGACAGCCAAACTGGCAAAGAAAGATAAAACAAAAATGATGGAACAAATTCCATTAAAAACATTTGGAAAACCGGAAGATGTAGCCAATGTATGCGTAGCACTGGCCGGTGATGCGTTTAGCTATGTAACCGGTCAGGTCATTCATGTCGATGGCGGCATGGTCATGTAGGAGGGTCCTATGCGAAGAGTAGTGATTACAGGATTGGGCGCTGTTTCCCCAATTGGAAATGATGTGAATGCTGTATGGAACAGCATTGAACAAGGTGTATGCGGGATTGCCCCGATTACACATTTTGATACATCGGATTATAAAGTAAAACTTGCCGGAGAAGTCAAAGGTCTGGATATGGAAGCTTACTTCTCCAAACGTGATTTAAAGTTCAATGATCGTTTTACGCAGTTTGCCCGTATTGTTTCCAAACAGGCAATGATCGATGCCGGATTTGAAAAAGATCCGGATGATGCGATGCGTTTTGGCTGTATGATTGGTTCTGGAATCGGAGGCATCGATACGATCGAACAGGCATCCAAGACTTTGGAAGGCCGTGGTCCGTCTCGTGTATCTCCTTTCTTTATTCCTATGTCTTTGGCCAATCTGGCAGCCGGTCAGGTGGCCATTGATTGGGGTTTAAAAGGATCCACTTCTTGTGTGGTAACAGCCTGCGCTGCCGCCAGCAATGCGATTGGAGAAACTTTCCATCGCATTCGTGACGGGTATGAGGATGTTATGTTGACAGGAGGTAGCGAGGCAGCTATCACACCATTGGCAATTGCCGGTTTCCAGTCGATGCGCGCTTTACATACCGGTGAAGATGCCAATCGTGCCAGTATTCCTTTTGATGCCGATCGCAGTGGTTTTGTGATGGGAGAAGGTGCCGGTGCATTGGTTTTGGAAGAGTTGGAACATGCCAAAGCCAGAGGTGCAAAGATTTATGCAGAGATCGTAGGTTATGGTGCCAGCTGTGATGCCCATCATATCACAGCGCCATTGGATGATGGATCCGGTGGGGCACAGGCAATGGTGCAGGCGATAAAGGATGCCAAAATCCTTCCGGAAAATATCGACTATATCAATGCGCATGGAACCAGCACTCCATTGAATGATAAAACGGAAACGGCAGCCGTTAAGGCAGCGTTTAAAGAACACGCTTATCAATTGGCCATGTCCAGCACGAAAAGTAATACCGGACATTTATTAGGGGCCAGTGGTGCCATTGAGGCCATCATCAGTATCAAGGCTCTACAAAATAGTCTGATTCCCCCAACGATCCACTATCAAAATCCGGATGCACAATGTGATTTGGATATCGTGGCCAACACACCACGAAAACAAGATATAAGGTATGCTATGAGCAATTCTCTAGGTTTTGGTGGGCATAATGCCTCTTTGATCTTTAAAAAATGGGAGGACTAAACATGTTGTCAAATGAAGAAATCAAACAGATTATTCCCCATCGTTATCCGTTTTTATTGGTAGATAAGATTGAATCGATCGATGAAGAAACCAAAACGATCGTAGGCATCAAATGTGTAAGTGCCAATGAAATGCAGTTTTTAGGCCATTATCCGCAACATAGTGTAATGCCGGGTGTTTTGATCGTAGAAGCCATGGCACAGACCGGTGCGGTATTGTTGTTGAAAGATCCGGCCAACAAAGGAAAACTTCCTTTATTTGCCGGTATCAATAAGATGCGTTTTTCAAGACCGGTCGTACCTGGTGATGTATTAAAGATGACCGTACAGTTTAAACGCATGGTCGGTGGTATCTGTATTGCCAGCTGCGAAGCAACAGTGGATGGCGAAAAAGCAGCTTCCGGTGAAATCTTATGTGCTCTGCAGGAGGCCTAATGCCAACGATTGGCTGTGATCTGGTCCAGATCGACAGGATGCAAAATGTGCAGGGAATTGCCAAACGTTTGTTGAGTCCTAAAGAATACAGCCAGTTTCAAGAACTGCATGGACAAAGACAGAAAGAGTTTTTAGCCGGACGCTTCGCGGCCAGGGAAGCCATTGTCAAAGCATTGCCGATACCGGTAGCGTATTCAGAAATCGAAGTCGATCCCAAAGATGTGATACATTATCAGGGCTATCAGATTCAAGTGTCCATTTCCCATGATGGGCCATTTGCGATGGCTGTAGCCATTGCCTGTAAGGAGGAATCAGAGTGCGAATAACACAGATCGTTAAAGCATTACCGTTTTTACCAGCTTCCTGGATCAGTTCAAAGATTTACCAGAACAAAACGCAGGAAGAAAGTCAGATTCGTTTAGAAAAATGGAGCACGTTGATCCTTAAGGTTTTAGGCTATCGATTGCAGGTACAAGGTGTTGAAAATGTGCCGATGCAGGAAACCATCTATTTTGTATCCAATCATCAGGGTACGCTGGACCCAGCTTTGATCTTGGCCAGTTCACCTGTCCACTTGGCTTTTATCTCGAAAAAAGAAAATGAAACGATGCCGATCTTTGGTCGTTGGGCCTGCAATATTGGTACGATCCATTTTGATAGAGAATCTCGAGAAGGCAATGTCCATATGTTAAGAGAAGCGGCAAGGGAACTAAAGCAGGGAAAGAATCTGTTAGTATTTCCGGAAGGAACTCGTTCTATGGGCGATACCATGCACGATTTTAAGGTGGGTGCTCTTTTGCCGGCATATTTATCCAAAGCTACGATCGTTCCGATTGCTTTAAAGAAATCGTACAGTTTTGATATCAAAGGCGATAAGACAAAACGGTTAGGCATTGAGTACGGAAAACCGATTCGCCCAGCAGAATATAAAAAAATGGACCAGGAAGATCTGGCCCAACAGCTGCATGACTGGATTCAAAGTCGAATTGAGATTTCTCCGGAAGATAAATAATCGATGGAGCCATCTGCTTTTTGGATCTTTAGACGGCATCGATCATCGACACCCAGTAAAATGGCACTATAGGTTTCCTGTGGAGTGATGACTTGAATCGTCTTTTGTACAAATGCCAAACGTTGACAATATAAAGATCGAAAATCATCGGATTTGGAATAATAAGAATAAAAAGTAGTAAGAAACTTCGCAATAAGTTCGTTGCGAGTTTTTTTTATGGCTGTATAATCTTCAATTGATGCCGCAATAGATTCCAGTTCCTTGGAACGAATAAAAGAATGGACGTTGATGCCAATGCCGATGATCAGATATTCCATGTGGTTTTGATACAGTTTTCCTTCACAGAGAATACCAGCCAGTTTTTTTTGATCCAGCAAAATATCATTAAGCCACTTGATGGAACAAGTTAAGTTATATTGTTCTTCAATGGCTTTGATACAGGCAACAGCTGCCATTGCTGTACATTCCAGTACATCCAAAAGGTTTTCCCGGGGTTTTAAAAGTAAAGAACAATAGATTCCGGATCCTTTAGGCGAATGAAAACTTCTTCCATTTCGTCCTCTTCCCTGTGTTTGTTCATCAGCCAGTATCACGGTGCCTTCCGGTAGTCCGCTATGTTCTTGAAGCCATGTATTCGTACTGTCTAAGGTATCAAAAATATGGATATCATAAAAAGAAGGGCAGTTTTGTTCAATATTTTCTTTTTTTAACGGATCAACATAGTAAAGCATATTTTTATCATACCATATTCATCAGCAAGCCATACAATTTAAAAGATAAATATGATATATTGTAGCGTGAAATGAAAGAGTGGATGTAGATGAAAAATATAGTGATCATCGCAACCGGAGGGACGATTGCGGGAAGTGGAGAAGCCGGCAAATCCGCGGATTATGCAGCTGGGAAATTTAAAGTGTCTGATATTTTGGCCAGTGTACCGGCCATACAGAATTTAGCCCATATTCAAACGATTCAGCTTTGTAATGTGGATAGTAATGATATGAATGAAAGTCGATGGATCGAACTCAGAAACTTAATTCATCAATGTGATAAAGATCCTCAAGTTGACGGTGTTGTCGTAACACATGGAACAGATACTTTGGAGGAAACAGCTTTTTTCCTGAATTTGACGATTCATACACATATGCCGGTGGTTTTGACAGGTTCAATGCGACCTGCCACAGCAGCCAGTGCCGATGGACCGATGAATTTATACCAGGCAGTTGCCCTGGCAGCCAGCGATCAAGCAAAAGGCGCCGGTGTTTTGGCCGTGTTTTCCGATACCATTTATTCAGGAAGAGATATTCGCAAATCCAACAGCTATAAAACGGATGCGTTTGAAATCGGACACTTTGGTTCTTTAGGCTATATGCGAGATGATCAGGTATATTTTCTAAGCCAGAGTCAAAGGCCGCATACTTTAACTTCACCATTTTCGGATATGGAAATTCAAAAGCTTCCAAAGGTGGGAATTGCGTATTGGCATTGTGATGCCGATCTAAAAATTTTAGATTTTATGGCAAAAGAATACGAGGGAATCGTAACAGCTGGAAGTGGCAGTGGTAATTATGGTTCGGCATGGAAAGAACATTTTCATAAACTAGCTAAAGAGCACGTAATCGTTCGTTCCAGTCGGGTTGCGCAGGGCATCGTATTTGATTCCAGCTTTTTTGATCCGGAGCGGGATACGATACCAGCCTTTACGTTTTCACCACATAAAGCGCGTATTTTGTTGATGTTGGCATTGATGAAGACGAATGATAAACAACAGATTCGCACATGGTTTGAGACATTATAATAGAATCACAATAAAAGCAGGTCACCCTGCTTTTATTGTGGTTTAGTTTTCAATGTGTCTTGGATTTCTTCAATTGGCTTTTTCAAAAATGCATTGCGTTCTTCGGCAGACATTCCCTGTAAGGTCTGGATTAATTCTTTTTGTCCTTCTTCACGGGCCCATTTGATTCGTGCATTTTCCATTCGAATACTGTCATTGATACTCAACTGTTTGAATTCTTCATTAAGTTGATCGATCCATTCCTGGCTCATATACTTGATAACCTTGTCTGCCATGGCGATTTCTTCTTCCTGTTTGATTATAGATTAAATTTTTTATCAAATAATATTCAGAATTATACTTACAGTATTTCAGGAATTGGCGGAAGTTCCGGTTGATCGATTCCATGAATTTCTTTGAGCTTCAGATATAAATGCGTCATGGTGATATCAATATATGGACTGACAAATAATATGCCGATTCCACAGCACAACATTCCCAAAAAGAGCCATCCGATAAAAGAGATTTCCAAAACAAAGATATTTAGCTTATTATTTTGCGTAAGCATTCGGGATCGTTCAAAAACTGCAGCAGATTCCATCTCCGGATGTTCGGCAAGTATATAAGGAACCATGCAATATTCATACGCTTTAATAATGCCGGGCACGATAAAACATAAAGTCCATAAAACGATCTTTATCTGATAGAAGAACATGACTTTGACAATGTTCCAATAGGAGGTTTTGAAAAAATCAAATAAAGTGGAAGTAGAAGGATTTTCCTTTATGGAAAGAATAAAATATTTATAGGCTCCAATAAGGATCGTATGTCCCAGGAATATGGAATATAAAAACGATATCACTGTGACGATGATCCAAAGTCGAATCAAACCATTTACATCAATGGCATAATTTCCCAAAACAGTCAAATAAGTATGAGTTGGATTGACCAATTCTGTAATGATGGTAAAAAATGATCCTTGAAGAATACCGGCTAATACAGAAACACCTAAGATTGTCCAGTATTTATCGCGCAACGTATTTTTAGCGTTTTGTTTTAGCTCTTCGCGTGTCCACATAAGTTCACCTTCTTTCATCCTCATTTTAACACACTTTGCCTATAGATTGTATAAAAATAAAATTGTTTTGTGAATGTATAGAAACTTGTGCAATCATAGTTCTTGAATGGCTATAATTTATCTCCTATAATATCTTATATGGAAAAATTTGAATTAGTATCAGACTATAAACCAAGTGGAGATCAGCCTAAAGCAATCGAAGCATTGGTTAAAGGTTTAAACGAGCATAAAAAATATCAGGTTCTTTTAGGGGCTACAGGTACCGGGAAGACATTCACTGTCTCGAATGTGATTGCGGCGGTGAATCGGCCAACATTGGTTTTTGCACACAATAAAACATTAGCCGGGCAGTTGTATTCGGAATTTAAAGAGTTCTTTCCGCATAATCGCGTAGAATATTTTGTTTCTTATTTTGATTATTACCAACCGGAAGCGTATTTGCCGAAAACGGATACGTATATTGATAAAAATACCAAGACCAATGAAGAATTGGATATGCTGCGAATGGCGGCTGTTAATTCAGTATTATCAAGAAGAGATACGATTATCGTGGCCAGTGTGGCCTCTATTTACGGTGCCAGTAATCCGGATCAGTATCGGGATATGATCTTTACTTTGCGGGTGGGACAGGAAATCTCTCGTAAAGAGTTGATGAGTGATTTAGTTTCGCAACAATACAAACGCAATGACAGTGATCCGCTTCGTGGAACGTTTCGTGTACGAGGGGATGTCATAGAGATCACACCGGGACATACTGATACGTATTTAATTCGCATTGAGATGTTTGATGATGAAGTTGAAAGAATTTGTGAAGTCGATCCCGTAACCGGTAAAGTACGACAGGCATATTCTGTTTACAATATTTATCCGGCAAATGGTTATGCCACCAGCATGGATATCATGGAACGAGCTGCCAAGACGATTGAAGAGGAACTGGAGGAACGCCTGGATTATTTTGAAAAGGCGGGAAAACCACTGGAAAAAGAGCGCTTGGAACAGCGTTGTCGTTATGATATAGAGGCGTTACGTGAGTTTGGTGTTTGTCCGGGAATCGAAAACTATTCCCGTCATATTGATGGTCGAAAACCGGGCGAGAGACCTTATACATTATTTGATTATTTTCCTAAGGACTTTTTACTGATCGTTGATGAAAGCCACGTGTCTTTACCACAGATTCGCGGAATGTACAATGGCGACAGAGCGCGTAAAGAAGTATTGGTGGAATATGGATTCCGTTTACCAAGTGCTTTGGATAACCGTCCTTTACGCTTTCCTGAATTTGAACAACTGATCGATCAGGCCATCTTTGTTTCTGCTACACCGGGTGACTGGGAATTGGAACAGACACATAACGAGGTAATCGAACAGATCATACGTCCAACCGGTTTATTGGATCCTGAAGTCGAGGTTCGTCCGATTGAAGGACAGATCGATGACTTGGTGGATGAGATCAAAGAGAGAGTTGCCAGAGGGGAAAGAGCTTTGGTGACAACACTGACAGTGCGTATGGCAGAGGACTTAACGGCGTACTTAAAAGAAATGGATCTCAAGGTTGCCTGGCTGCATCATGAAGTGAAGACCATTGAACGTACCGAAATCATTCATGATCTTCGTCAGGGAAAATACGATGTACTGGTAGGAATCAACCTGCTTCGAGAAGGATTGGATATTCCGGAAGTTTCTTTGATTGCGATCCTGGATGCGGACAAAGAAGGCTTTTTACGAAGCAAGCGTTCATTGATCCAGATCATTGGTCGTGCGGCTCGAAATGCTCAGGGAAAAGTCATCATGTATGGTGATCATATCACCGAAAGTATGGCGTATGCCATTGAGGAGACAAAACGTCGCCGAAGCATTCAAATGGCCTACAATGAAGAACATGGCATCGTTCCTAAAACGATCATCAAGCCAATTCATGATGTGGTTCGAAGCAAGGAAACCAAAGAGATGGCGGCTCGGTATTTAAAGAAAAAGAAAATGCCGGTCAAACAAAAAGAAGTGATGTTGGAGAATATCGAGAAAGAAATGCGGGAAGCAGCACGTACTTTGGATTTCGAACGAGCTGCGCAGCTTCGAGATATCTTATTTGAATTAAAGGAACAATAGAGCAAACATGTTTTGCTCTTTCATTTGGTATAGAGTGTGGCAAGGATTGTTGTAATAAAAAAGTTATAAGTTTGCCACGTAGAGAGGGTTTTTATGTCAGAGTTTTCAGAAATGTTAGAAAGTTATGTTACGACAAAGAAAGTGAATAAATATCAGATGGCCAAATATTTGTCGATCGATCGCTCTTCTTTGCATAAGATCATACAAGGACAGCGCAATGCCCCTTCGAAAGATCTGGTAAAGCGCATGGGAAAATATCTGGAGCTTTCTCCTTATGAAACAAGTGAACTTTTAGAACTTTACTCGATTTCCCTGGTTAGTCCGGAGAGATATTATCGAAGAAAGAATGTGCATTCGTTTTTGTCTTCTTTTCATGCGCAGCCTTTAAAAATTGAAATGCCGGGCTTTCAAAAAAGTGATTTTCAAATACAGGATAAAGAAGTAGTTCCTTTTTCCGGAACCCGACAATCTTTGGAGTATTTGATTTATCATTTAGTGACAAAGGAAAATGAAAATGGTAAGGGCATGATCAAATTCTTAGGAACGCCACAGCTTCCCGGATTTTCTAATATGTTTCCTTTGATTCAGGGGAAAACGGTTTTGCGTCATATTTTATCTTTTTCTAAATATGACAGTATTTTGGAAATTCGAGATGATCATAACTTTCAATCGCTCAGTCAGATCATTTCACTGTATGCGCAGTTTGCCAATCGCGGTGTTCGTTATGAAACGGCCTATTACTATGGGACGGATTTTTCGCATTCCGCATTTCCACCGTTTCCTTATATGATCGTGACTTCGCAATACGCACTTTCCTTATCTGGAGATTATCAAAGCGGCTTGTTGTATAAGGATAGTGAAACGGTGAACTATTTGAATCAAATTTTTGATGCACTGTATGAAAAGACAACACCACTGCTTGTTCCAATTCAGGATCTGACTAGCCAGTTAGCCTTAAATCAGAAGATCATGTCTTGTAAAAGCGACTCGGAGATTTTATTTCAGCTGGTGCCTTGTCTTGTACCGTTTATTCAAAAAATTGATATTCGCAAGTATTTATTAGACGACATGGCCCAAAAAGAATATTTTATCAGTGCTTTTACGACATATATTCAGAACTTGATTCATCGCCATGAACAGATTCATCCGCTTCATTTCTGCAGCTTAAATGGAATTCGGCGATTCTTGGAAAAAGGTGTGTTTGATGAATTTTCAACGGATTTTTATCGTCCTTTAGATAAGGCAGATCGTAAAAAGGTTGTACAACAGTTCTTAAAATATGCTTACATTTATGATTTGCGATTGTTGCGAGAGGACCTTGGAGAATTGAGCAATGGTTTAAAAGTGTATTTATCTGACAGCTTGGGATATATTCAGTTTATGAGCAGTGATGGCAATGTGATCGTATTGACCTTGGAGAATCCGAATTTTCTTTCATCATTTAAAGATTATTTTGAATCTATGGATGCGGATTTGTATTATCCAAAAGAAGAAGCATTGATTCTCATCCAAAAATTGTTAAATCAGTATTAGGAATCCACGGATTCCTTTTTCTTTAGAAAAACTTAAGGATTTTCAACACTGGTTTTTTACATTTCTCTTTTATTCTATGTATGGATGGAGGGATCTGTATGAATGCCAGTCAAAAATGGATATCAACTCTAACGATAGCCGGAACGATTGCCTGTGTGATGTTTTTAGTTTTCCTGGGGACACAGGGCTATTTATTGGATCCGCAAAAGCTGCAGTTTTTATTATCAAAATCAGGCTTTGCCGCTCCTTTCTTGTTTATGACACTGCAGATCTTTCAAACCGTTATTCCAGTGATCCCCGGAGGAATCACCAGTGCGATTGGCGTAGTCAGCTTTGGCAGTGTATTTGGTTTTGTTTATAACTATATTGGATTATGTATAGGATCTTTGATCGCCTTTTGGCTGATCAAACAATATGGCAGGCCATTCATGGAAAAAGTGTGTGATCAAAAGACGGTTGAGAAATATATCGGATGGCTGGATAAAGGAAAGAAATTTGAGATCTTCTTTGCGTTTGCGATTTTTGTGCCCGGCTTTCCGGATGATATTTTATGTATGATTGCCGGTTTGACCAAAATGTCGTATAAAAAGTTTATGATGATCATCTTGTTGTGTAAACCATTCGGGTTATTATTATATAGTCAAGGTTTAACGTTTTTACTGCAGTGGGTTGCAGGATTATTTTAGAAGGGGAAATGTATGGAACATACCGTATTAGTAGTTGAAGATGAGACAGGTATTCGCAAGGCTATCTGTATTTATATGAAGAATCAGGGCTATCGTGTACTCGATGCGCCCAATGGCAAAGAGGCTTTGGAAATCATAGAAAGAGAACCGGTACATTTGGCCATCGTGGATATTATGATGCCGGTGATGGATGGCATTACGATGGTCATGAAGGTTCGAGAAAAGTATGATTTTCCTATTTTGTTTTTGAGTGCGAAAAGTGAAGATATTGATAAGATCAACGGATTGAATATCGGTGCGGATGATTATATCACCAAACCGTTTACCTCTTTGGAGTTGATTGCCCGTGTTCGTGCACAATTAAGAAGGTATGAACAAATTTTAAGTCTAAAAGAAAATCATTATGAGAATAAAGATTGTTATGTGGTTGGTGATCTGGAATTAAATACACTGACAAAAGAAGTCAAAGTGGAAAATCGCATCGTTCATTTAACACCGAAAGAGTTTTCCATCTTAGAGCTTTTGATGAAAAATCCGGGACGTGTTTATTCCGCAGAACAAATCTATGAAACGATATGGCAGGAAGAGGCGATCAATACTGAAACAATCATGGTGCATATTCGAAAGCTGCGTGAAAAGATCGAAGCCAATCCAAAAAAGCCGGTTTATATCAAAGTGGTTTGGGGCATTGGTTATAAGATTGAAAGGATGGAACCATGAAGCGAGTACAAAACTTATGTTTAAGCGGGTTCCTGCTGCTTTGTGCTGTCTGTTCGGCTATTGTGATCTTCTTGTACCCCCAAATTCAGTTTAGTTCGGTAACCGACTTTGATGAGGTCAATTATGAATTGAAAGAATCGATTGAGTGGCTGATCTTAGGAAAGATGCAACAGATGGATCCTTCGTATCGATTCATTGAGTCTTCGGATGCGATATTGGAACAAAGTGTAGATGATGCATCACAAAATTCCATTCGTGAGTCCGTGTACCTTTTGGATAATGATGAAAACTTTGCATATCGTATAGAATGGAAAGATCAGGTCTTAAGTAATCATTTCACTGAAGATACCAATTCAAAAAATGCTTTGTTCTATGGAGAGCTGACTTATGATGAAAATGGCAATTTAAAACAGTCCGGAAATATGGATGTGACAGAATTCAGTTTTTTATCGCTCTATAATTTTTATACTTTGAATGGTATTGTCTCCGAGTTGATGAATGATCCAGATCAAGATGTGAAATTAAATCCTCCTACGAATTTAAAAGTGACCTTATTTATTCCCAAAGAAATGAAAGCCGGAGGACTGGTCTATACCTCCGTGTACAATGATTCCGTATGGGTACCATTTGTTCTGTTGGCCTTTGTGATAAGTGCTTTTATTATCGGCGTATATTTATTCCTTGTTTCCTGGAAGACATTGGCAAAGACACAGTTATTGAAAACGATTCTTTCCTGGAAAGCGGAATTTAATATCTTCTTTTTTGGCACGTTGACCATTTTGATTGTCTCTATTTGTATTTATATTATGGGAGTGACCATTAACGATATTCTATTGCCGGCCATGGTACGCTATGGTCTTCCGGCTGCCGGAGTATGGGTCAATGTCATCAATTTCAGTTTGTTCTTTTTATCTTTATTTTTTATCGGTATTGATATTTACTATGTAAAATACTCTTTGTGTTCCGGTTTCGTGCGTTTCTTAAAAGAAGATACATGGATAGGAAATCGCATCGTCGAACTATATGCGGGCATCAAGGATCTTTCAAATTATGATTTAGATCAAAAAATTAAAAACTTGATTCTAAAAGGTGTTTTATTGAATACAGCCCTGATGTTTCTATGTGCTTTATTCTGGGGATGGCTGTTTGTGTTGATCTATGGTGTGGTGTCCTATATTTTCCTTTTACATCAGGCACAACGTATCGTCAAAGAATACGATAAATTGTTGGTGCGTTTAGATCGAATTGCACAGGGTGATTTTAAAGTGGATGAGCAATATCAATCTTCTATTTTGCCATCCCTGCAGGAAAAACTAGATACGGTACAGGAAGACTTTGAAGAAGCTGTCAAAGAAAGAGTGCGTTCACAAAACTTACGAACAGAACTGATCACCAATGTGTCTCATGATTTAAAAACGCCTTTAACGGGAATAAAGAATTATCTTGAATTATTAAATGATCCACAGTTAAGTACAGAAGATAAAGAAGAATATCTGGTTCGTCTAAATCAATATACCGATCGATTAAGTAAATTGATTGAAGATCTCTTTGAAGTTTCCAAAGCAAATTCCGGAAATATCAACTTAGAAACACAGAATGTAGATATTGTTTCCCTGGTGGAACAAGTAGTAGTGGAAAATGAAACAATGTTAGAGAAAAAGGGATTGTCATCCGTTATACGTAAACCACAGGAGCCTGTCATTTGTCTTCTGGATGGAAATAAAACAGTGCGTATCTTTGAAAATTTATTGTCGAATGTGGCAAAGTATGCATTGGAGAATACACGTGTTTTTGTGACGATAGAAAAGAATCAGGATCAAGTAGTTGATATTACGATTCAAAATATTTCCAAGACACCACTGGATTTTGATCCCCAAGATATCACAGAGCGGTTTGCTCGGGCGGATCAATCACGTCATGAAGAAGGCAGCGGCTTAGGTCTTGCGATCGTCAAAAGCTTCTGCGAGATTCAAAATGGCAGCTTTACAGTACAACTCGATGGGGATGTGTTTAAGGCTATTGTAAGCTTTTCGGTAAAATAATCTACATAAAAAGATCAAAAGAAGGAGAAAAGGCACTTCGATATTGTGCCTTTTCTTTTGGAAGTTCATTATCTTGATGACTAAGTATTTTTTTCAATAAAGTTTTGAATAAGACAATTTATAAATTTTTCATAAGTATCACACTGCATCAATTCATCAATAACATTATTGTTTAAAAATAGTGCGGTCAAAGATTCATATAGTTCATGAAAATGATTTGTATCAAATTTATTAAATGCAATCATAAATACTATTTTTACGACATGGTTTTGATCCCATTGAATTCCATTTTGATCGACTAAGATGGATATACTTGTGCGGGTTGCCTTCATTTTTAAAGGATGTGGTATTGCTATATTCATAAAACCAGTTGAGCTCATGTTCTCTCTTTTTAATACTTCTTGTTCAAAATCATGATCAACATATCCACAATTTATGAGATTTTCTGACATTATATGTAGAGTGTTTTCTTTTGTAGCGGTATCTACATTAAAGTAAAATAAGTTTTCTTGAAAGTAATCGCTTAATTGTGTTTTCAATAATTTTGCTTTAATCCGAATCTGAGCTTGTATGAGCGAGTTTCGTATAAATGTTTTATTATACTCATTTAAGAAAGGCGGAATAATAATGATTTTTGAGGGTGGAAAATCATTGAAAGACACTGGGGAAAATAGTATATCAAAATCATTGTTGTAAATATCCTCTTTCTGATGAGTGATTTCAACAATTTGAATTAAGTCATCAAAGTCATCTAATAATTGATTGCTTATAGAAGTATAAATTTTCAAGTAGTCTGGAAAATATAAAACACAACGAATTTTATTTTTATCAGATCCTTGTTTTTCAATTTCTGTACCAACGTGAAGGGCCAAATAAGCAATTTCATCCTCCAAAATAGGCTTTTGAAAAAAGTTTTGTATTTCATATGCTATAAAAGAGGCAATATCATATATTGTGGGACAGGAATTTTTAATGTTTTCAAGCAAAGGGTTTTTCAGGCAAGTACCTAAAAGTAGCCTCTTTTTTAAATTGATTAAATGTAATAAAAATGGTGAATAGAATGAAGGCGTATTTAGATTAATTAAAAAGTTTTCATTCACCTTATTTATGATCTGATTTGCTAAAGTAATCATATCGGATTCCAAATTTTTTTCTTCTATTTTATTTGTTGAAATTTTTAAATCGGTATAAGTGAAAAGCAATGTTAAAATTTCTTTTTTATCATCTGAATTAAAATGCACAGAAAAGAATATCTCCAATCTTGTAAAGAGATGACTGAAATTAAATGTATTATAGACTTGATCGAGTGGTGTGCTTTCACTTAAAGGTAACGAATGTCCAGAGCGAATTCTTTCAACAAGAATTAAAATATGAAAAATCAAAATGTGGCAAGTAAGATCATTAATAGTTATATGATGATGCATAAAATAATCATTTAGAATATTTTTTAATTCATATAAATCATAGTATCTAAAGTTTTCTTGTAAAAGGGATATATCCATTACATTTCCTTTAATTTCCTCATTTAAAACATAAGAAATTAACCTTCTTTTATCACTTTCGTTTCCTTCAATGGTTACTTCATTATTTAATATTTTAAAATGCACATTAAAAGAAGAAAACGAAGTATTCATTTTCTTTATATCATTTTTAATGGTAGAGGGACTCACATATAATTCATCAGATAAGTCAAATAAGTTTAAACTTCCACCATTTATACATAAAAGTCGTTTGACAAAAAAAGAACTACGGTCCTCAAAATCTTGAGGAAAATTGTGAGATATAATTTTATCACTTATGTTCCTATTCAATTGATAACCTTTGTTTGAAGATAAAATCAATTGAGGATGATCGTAATTGATTTCGCTTACTCTTTTTTTAACAGTTCTAATTGAAATGTTCAAATGATCTGATAATTCTTTAGCTGTTGTATTATCATTTTTTTTTGAAAGATATGTGATTAAAGGTTCAAATTTTTTATTCATGATGATTCACACTCTTTACTATTATTGAATAATCAATAATAAAAGTCAAAAAATATTTTACACGGTATGGTGCAGATAATTAAGTGCACGGTCTGGTGTAGTTGATAATTTGAAAGAATGGGTAAATAGCCGTTTAATATAAGCATACAAGCGCTTGAGAAGGAGAGGTTATTATGAAACAGTTACACATTTATTTATGTTGTGGTGGAGGACTTTCTTCTGGATTTTTGGCTCAAAAGGCACGAGCAGCCGCTAAAAAAGAGAAGTTAGATTGCACTGTAGAAGCTAAAAGTGAAAGTGAAGTAAATCAATATATCAGCAAAATGGACATACTATGTGTCGGACCGCATTACGCCTTTAGAATGGATGCCTTTAAAAAACTAGCTGAACCTTATGGAGTTCCAGTTATTTTAATTCCTGAAGAAATATATTCTATGTTAGATGGCAAAGCACTGCTTAGTTTAGTGAAAGAAAAGTTAGGTATGTAAGGGTGGTAAAGTATGAATAAATTAATGAGTTGGTTTACCGATTCTTTGGCTCCGGGTATGCAAAAAATATTCGATAATCCATGGATTAGTGCCGTGGCATCTTCCATGCAGAAAATATTACCATTTATCTTAGTTGGTTCAGTGATTTCTATCTATAACGTATTTGTTCGATATATACCTAGTTTACCGGATTTAAGTTTTGTAAATACATTTAGCTTTGGGATGATGTCTTTAATTGTGGCCTTTATGGTTGCTTATTTTGGAATGATTGAGTTAGATCATCCGAAATATACAATTACAGCTGGTCTGACATCTTTAACTGCATTCTTATTATCTTTGTTTCCATCAATGGCAAGTATAATTGTTAGCGATACAGGACTAAAAACTTTCCAGATTCAAGATATTAACTACATCGGAGGTAGTGGCTTATTTATTTCAATTTTAATTGCTTTGTTTGTAATGGTTGTATTTCATTTCTATGCAAAATTACATATTTTGGAAGATAGTGTATCTGTTCCAGATTTTGTTTGTGAATGGATAAATAACATTATACCAATGACATTGATCTATTTGGTTATAGGTATTTTAACAATTCAACTTCAGATTGATTTGGTATTATTCATAAATTGGCTGTTCCAACCCGTTGTAAGTATTGGTCAGTCGCTACCGGGATTTATAATTATTAGTTTTTTATATGTATTGTTATACTCTTTAGGTATTTCTGCATGGTCTTTAAACGCAATTGTGAAGCCGATTTTAATGGCCGGTATTTCAGCAAATGCTGAGCTTGCTTTGGCAGGTGGATCACCGATTTATATAGTAACGACTGAAACAATTTTTACAACAGCTTTAGTTGCTATGGGTGGGTTAGGAGCTACGCTTCCTTTAAATATTTTAATGCTTGTTAAATGTAAATCTAAAAAGCTGAAAACTATGGGAAAAATTTGTATTGGACCAAGTATTTTCAACATTAACGAGCCGTTAGTATATGGTGCTCCTATTGTATTTAATCCTCTGTTGATGATTCCTATGTGGGTGAATAGCATTGTTGGAGCTATTGTTGTATGGTTTGCTATGAGTTTAGGCTTTTTGAATATTCCTGCAGGAGTAAACAATATTTCAAGAATTCCGGCGCCTATTTGTACATGGCTGACAACTGATGACTTTAGAGCATTTATATGGTTCTTTGTTTTATTTGCAATTTATACTATTATTTGGTATCCATTTTTAATGAAATATGATAAACAACTGTTAGATAAAGAAAAGAATAAGTAAATGAACGAATCGAAAGGAAATTAGAATGAGCAACAATGAATACTTAACTTCAATCTCTATGAAGATTATCTTGCATTCAGGAAATGCAAGAACAAAAGCAAATAAAGCTTTGGACGAGCTAGCAGAACATAAGTTTGATAGAGCCAAAGAATTAATGGAGGAAGCCAGGAATGAAATTATCCTGGCTCATCAGGCTCAAACAAAAATTATCCAGGAAGAAGCATCAGGAGAACATTATGAACCCAGCTTATTGTTTTCTCATGCCCAGGATACTTTGATGACTATTATGTCAGAACTCAATATTACAGAAAAACTGATTATGTTATTTGAAACATTAGAAAACAAGAGGTAATTATGGAGTCTTTAGAAGAATTATATACAATCCAAGATTCTTTTTCGAATGACTTTCTCTGGGGTGTTGCATTTTCAGCTAAACAAACAGAAGGTTCTTTTGACAGAGGAATAACGGTTGCAGATTTGCAAGATTACAATCCCAAAGATGCGACTAAAGTAAAAGGTGATTTATCAGAGACAGAGATATTAAATAGGTTAGAGAATCCGTCTAACTATTACTTTCCTAAAGAAAAAGGAATTGACTTTTATCATCGGTATAAAGAAGATTTGGAACTCATTGCAAAATTAGGAGTAAAGTGTTTGCGATTCTCAATTTCTTGGGCAAGAATTTTTCCAAATGATGATGAAATTCCATCACAAATTGGATTAGATTTTTATGATTCAATCCTTCAAATTCTCAATGATAAAGGGATTACTCCTATTATTACACTTTATCATGATGATATGCCAGTTCGGTTAGCACTTGAGTATAACGGCTTTTTATCTAAGGACATCAATGAATCTTTTATTCGCTATGCTCAACTTATTTTGACACGTTATAAAGATAAGGTAAATCATTGGATCATTTTTAATCAAATTAATTTGACTAGAGTGGGTCTTAGTTCTTTAGGGATTGTAAAAGATAAGGTGACAGATCTGGAAGCAGCTAAATGGCAGGCGGTACATAATAAAATGGTAACTGCTGCCAAAATTGTATCTTTAGGAAGAGAAATTAGTAAAGATTTTCGTTTTGGATCTATGTTAGCTGATTTTATTGTGAATCCAGAGACATGTGAACCTAAGGATATTGTTTTCGCAACAGAAAAAAATCAAATGACCATGTTCTTGTATGCAGATGTTCAATTTTTTGGTGAATATCCTGGCTATGCTTTAAGATATTTTAAAGAAAATAACATCTGTATCCAAAGCGATAAAAATGAATTAAAAGTATTAAAAGAGAATACTATGGATTTTTTAGCAATTAGTTATTATAACTCGAATGTAGTTTCTGCTAAAGAAAACTCAATGAAAATTGGGGATTCTAAGATAAATCCATATCTTGAGGCAAATCCTTGGGGATGGACAATTAATCCTAGAGGATTATATGATAGTTTTATTCGTTATTGGGATAGATATCATAAGCCGCTAATGATTGCGGAAAACGGATTTGGTGCTATAGAAACCAAAGAGAATGATATGATCGATGACCAATATAGAATTCAATATCTAAATGATCATTTATATGCAATAAAAAAGGCGATTCGACAGGGCGTTAATGTCTTCGCGTATTGTCTATGGTCGCCTTTTGATATTGTTTCATCAGGTACTAGTGAGATGAAAAAAAGATATGGGTTGATTTTTGTTGACCAAGATGATTTCGGCAAGGGGTCTGGTAACAGATTTCCTAAAAAGTCTTATTATTGGTACCAGAATGTAATTCAAACAAATGGAGATAGTTTAGAATCATTTGAAGATGATTTTAAATAAGAAATATCTAAGTAATTCTACCGATAGTTGTCCATTTTGAACTGATAGATCATTTCAGAAGTTAGGCTTCCATCTAAGTTTTCTTTTCCATAACGAAGTTCATCTCTAGAGATCCAATAGGCACATTTAAGTTCATTAGTGTCTAAGCGGATCTCTTTTTTACTGTCTAGTTCGCAATAAAAGCCAGCTAGAACATCACTGACGATACCCCAAGGTTGAGATTTATAATAACGAATATTTTTCACTTTTAGGCCCACTTCTTCATATACTTCTCTGGCTACTGTTTCTTCTAAAGTTTCACCAATTTCCACAAATCCGGCTAATAAGACTTGTTTTTTCATATGCGGATACTGCGCTAATAAAATTTGATCTTTATGTGTTACGGCAATGATCACGGCTGGAAAGATTCGTGGATATTCAATAACACCGCAGTTTGGACAGACGAGTGATCTTTCCGTAGTTCCGGGTTGCAGCTTTGTTTGACAACGACCACAATAGATACGGTTTCTATACCAGTCATACAGATGAAATCCGGTCGCATAGGCAAAACCAAAATAGTCTGGCTGTGATTTCGTCACAGGTCTTAATGGTTGATAGGTAAAACCATTCTGTTCGGGGACATCACTCACTAAAAAATAAGGATGATCATCAATGGAAAATAAATAAATCGCATTCTTTGTATCTATTGACAGATCTTGAAAAGTAGGGCACTGTATGAAATCTTCTTTACTTTTTGTCAGTGACGTTTTGCCTTGAAACGAAAGAACAAAGTCTTTGGAAGAGGGCTTGATTTGCTTAAATGAATTATCAAATGTATGGGGTGCAATATCTTGTATCATGTGAAATCTCCTTTTGAAAAAGGCTTGGAAATCCAAGCCTATTTTGGTAGTTTAAATGAACTTTTTAAAGATACGATACGGTTGAATACTAAACGACCTTCTGTTGTATCTTTTTCATCTACACAGAAATAACCATTACGTACAAACTGGAACTTATCCTGTTTCTTGGCATCTCTGGCAAATGGTTCGATGTAACAATGCTCTACAACCTGTAAAGAATTAGGGTTTAAGTTTAAAGAACCATCTTCATTGTATACGCCCTTTTCTTCATCTACCAGATTTTCATAGAGTCTGGCGGTTGCTTCGATGCAGTGATGAACAGGAACCCAGTGAATTGTACCTTTGACTTTACGTCCGGTAAAGCCAGAACCTACCTTTGTTTCCGGATCATAAGTCGCATGAACTACGGTTACGTTTCCGTTTTCATCTTTTTCAAAGCCTGTGCATTTGACGAAGTAAGCATTCATCAAACGTACTTCATTACCGACAAACAGACGGAAATATTTCTTTGGCGGTTCTTCCATAAAGTCTTCACGTTCGATCCAGAGCTCTCTTTCAAAAGGAAGTTGTTTCTTGCCGGCTTCCGGGTTATCCATATTGATGCTTCCTTCTACCAGCTCGTATTCACCTTCCGGATAATTGTCAATCACTAGTTTGATGGGATCTAAAACAGCCATGATTCGTGGTGCCTTTGGCTTTAAGTCTTCACGCAGGCAATGCTCTAGATACTGATAGTCAACGGATGAATTTGCTTTGGTTACACCGACCAGATTCATAAAGGTTTGAATGGATTCCGGAGTAAAACCACGACGACGTAAAGCGGCAATGGTAACCAGACGAGGATCATCCCAGCCATCGACGATACCTTCATCGACCAAACGTTTGATATAACGTTTTCCTGTGATCACATTGGTTAAATACATTTTCGCAAACTCAATCTGCTTTGGTGGCTGTGGATATTCCAGTTCACGAACAACCCAGTCATACAAAGGACGGTGATCTTCAAACTCTAAAGTACAAATGGAATGAGTAACACCCTCGATCGCATCTTCGATTGGATGGGCAAAGTCATACATCGGATAGATGATCCATTCATCACCGGTGTTATGATGCGTTTGACGTGAAATACGATAAATAACCGGATCACGCATGTTGATATTTGGGCTGGCCATATCGATTTTGGCTCGAAGCACTTTGGATCCATCTTCAAATTCACCGTTTTTCATCCCTTCAAACAGACGTAAGTTTTCTTCGATACTGCGGTTGCGATAGGGAGAATCTTTACCAGGTTCTGTTAATGTACCGCGATAAGCACGAATTTCTTCTGCGCTGAGATCACAAACATAAGCTTTTCCTTTTTTGATCAGTTTAATGGCTGCTTCATACATTTGTGGATAATAGTTGCTGGCAAACTTAACTTCGCCATCATAATGGCAGCCTAGCCATTCCACATCTTTGATGATGGAATCCACAAATTCAACTTTTTCTTTTGTAGGGTTGGTATCATCAAATCGCAGGTTAAATTTTCCACCATATTCTTTAGCCAATCCATAGTTTAATAAAATACTCTTGGCGTGGCCTACATGTAAATAGCCATTGGGTTCCGGTGGGAAACGAGTGACAACACCAGTATAAGTTCTGTTTTTTAAATCTTCATCTATGATACGTTCAATAAAATTCTTACCTTCATTTGTTTCCATTGTTGAACATCCTTTCACATTCTTTCCAAGTATATCATATCAAAGGCAGTTTTGGGCAGATTGTCTTTCTTTTAATAGCACAAAAAGTTCTTTCCAAAGCTGTACATACTCCCCATTTTTCAATGTGCCGTTGGCCGTTAATAGATCAAAGGTGTCGCCATGCCAATGATAATGATCTTCACTGGCACTAAATCCATTGCGATAATAAAACTGTTTTCGTGAAATTCTTTGATCTAAATTATCGCAGGGGACACTGTCTGATTCGACATCAATCACAATGACAGAATTTTTTCGATTTTCTTTGATCCAGTCCAAGATTTTAGAACCGATTCCTTGTCCACGGCAACTTTCTTCGGTAGCCAGATAGCGAACCTGGCAAATTTGTTTATAATCCAGTATATCTAAAAGTCCGACAAATTCATTCGCATGGGCATCTTTATACACGCCATAGAAATGACTGCCGGGTAAAATATCCAATTCATAAAAGGGAATTCTTTCTTTTTCAGGGAAAGCTTTTTGATAAAGAGCACGAAGTCGCGGATCGGTGTTTTTTGTTTCTATAAAATATAGCTTCATGGGCTTATTTTACCATGTTTGATAGGGGAGTTCAAAGCACATGAATTGCATGTCAAACTGCGAAAACCTATAATCAAGTCAAAGGAGGTTTTGATATGTCAAAATTATTAACACCGGTACAGATTGCCGGATTATCATTAAAGAATAGAGTTGTCATGCCACCTATGTGTATGTATGAAGTAAAGAATAAAGATGGAAAGGTCACGGATTTTCATTTGGCACACTATGGAGCCAGAGCAATTGGACAAGTGGGTTTGATTATAGTAGAAGCTACAGCTGTACAGCCGGATGGACGTTTGACCGATCAAGATTTAGGTATTTGGAGTGATGATCATATACCAGGCTTAAAACGTTTGGTGGATGCGGTGCATGCCTTAGGCTCACAAATTGGTATTCAGCTGGGACATGGCGGCCGTAAGGCTCAGGATGCCAAAGTAAAGCTGGCGCCAAGTGCTATTGCGTATAATGAAGAGTACGGCATGCCGGAAGCTATGATGCAGACAGATATTAAAACTTGTCAGCAGGCTTTTGTTCAAGCAGCTGCTCGCGCTAAACAAGCAGGATTCGATATGATTGAGCTACATGGTGCACATGGTTATTTGATCAATGAATTTTTAGAACCGTTGACCAATCGAAGAGAAGATGAATATGGAGGGTCTCTAGAAAATCGTTATCGATTTGTAAAGGAAATGCTTCCGGATGTAAAAGAAGCTTTTGGTGGCCCGGTATGGATGCGTTTGTCTTTGACTGCCTATGATCAAACCGGCCAGCAAAATACGATTGAAGAGTATCAACAGATTGGAAAATGGCTGGAAGAAGATGGTATCGACTGTATTGATGTATCTACCGGTGGTTTGTTAGATACGACACCAAATATTCCTATTTTTGCGGGCTATCAAGTGGCTTATACACAAAAAATGAAAGAAGCAGTTTCCATTCCGGTAACAGCAGTAGGACTGATTCATGAGCCGGTTTTGGCAGAATATCTTCTACAAAGTGATCAGGCAGATTTGATTGAAGTCGGGCGCGCTCTGATTCGTAATAGTAATTGGGTCGTAGATGCGGCAAAGATGCTACATGATAAAAACTTTGCGATCTATAACAACTCATATCAAAGAGGGCAGTTGGATTAATTATTTACTTTGAAAAACACAAGACCTTGTTGATCTTTTTAGGATGAATAAGGTCTTTTTGTAGGCTTGAAAAAATTTTGAATTTTAAATTCATAGTTTGCATATAGGATATTTAATAAAATAAATCTGGACAGATCAACACAGGTAGTCCTGGTCGCTTAGACCGGAGAAGCGTTAAACCTCATTAACATATATGGCCTGATTTTATCGGCCTATAAGGAGGTGGACGCTATGAGTTCATATGAAATATTGACATTGGTCATCTTCATATTGAATCTAGTTGTTCTTCTTCTTTCAGAAATCATTAGAAGAAAATGACAAATAAAAGAACTACCTGTCTGGGTTGAAGCGAACCCCAAAGTTTGGACATCAAACTAAGGAGGTTCGCTTTTCTTATGT